>Ga0209543_1000024_pt1 | contig 226081 bp, 189 predicted proteins | sample MesohylFT_FD_187296 | JGI IMG/M metagenome (GOLD analysis project Ga0209543, IMG submission 187296) | Host-associated microbial community of the marine sponge Aplysina aerophoba from Gulf of Piran - sponge mesohyl, lysed by freeze-thaw... | ecosystem: Host-associated > Porifera > Sponge >... | reverse complement strand
GATGTTGGTATAAACACATTAGCAACGTGTTCTGATGGCAGCAAATATGACAATCCAAGACCATTGAAACATTACGAAAAGAAACTAAAACGTGCTAATCGTAGACTTAGTAAGCGGACAAAAGGATCCAAAAATTGGATAAAACAGAAATGGAAAGTCGCACGTATCCACTACCGAATCGCTTGTATCCGAAACGATGCACACCATAAAGCAACTACAGATATTGTCAATAAAGCATCTGCTATCGGTATTGAGACACTCAAGGTTACCAATATGCTAAAGAATAAGAAACTCGCAAAAGCATTGTCGGATTCAGCATTAGGTGGGTTTCTCTCTAAACTCAAGACCAAAGCAGAAACGCTGAGAATACCTGTCACAGAAGCATCGCAATTCTATGCGAGTAGCAAAACCTGTAGCAGATGTGGATATAAAAAGAAAGATCTAACGCTTTCAGAAAGAACGTATCATTGCAGTCAATGTGATGTCTCTATAGATAGAGATGTTAATGCTGCAATAAACCTAAGAAATGTCGCGGTAGGGCATACCGAGACAGAAAACGCTTGTGGAGTCCAAGTAAGACCTCACACTGAGGCACGAGAGACGGAAGCAGGAAAAGTCGTTTGGAAGCAACAAGTGCTGCCAATATAAGAGCTAAGAATCCCCCATGCTTTAGCTGGGGAGTATGTCAAAAGTTTATTGTAATATCCACATAAACAGAATATAGAATGCAACACTATCTTATACAACTTGAATGCAGCAAATGCGGCGAAACCTATCCGCATGCGAAACCACATAACGTATGTCTATCCTGTGGTAAACCGTTATTTGCACGCTATGCACTTGAACAACTGTTTGATTCATGGAAACCTGAACATCTTCTGTCAAGACCACCATCATTATGGAGGTATAAGGAACTATTACCCGTATGTGACGAGGAACATATCGTCTCATTAGGTGAAACAATGACACCGCTTATCCATGCAAAAAGCTTGGGGGAACACTTTGGGTTATCTGAACTCTGGATAAAAGACGAGTCCAGATTACCATCAGGTAGTTTTAAGACACGTGGTTTAGCGATGGCTGTATCCAAAGCAAAAGAACTCGGTATTACCAAATTAGCAATCCCCTCAGCAGGAAATGCAGCCACAGCATTATCGGTTTATGCCGCTTGTGCTGGTATACAGGCATACATATTCATGCCGAAAGATACACCTGCGTTTAACATAGACACGTGCCGACTCGCAGGCGCGAATGTTACACTGATAGATGGACTAATTTCAGATGCAGGTAAAATAGTAGCAGAAAGAAAAGCAGATGAGGGTTGGTTTGATGTCTCCACACTAAAAGAACCTTACCGCGTAGAAGGCAAAAAGACAATGGGGTTTGAACTCGCTGAGCAATTGGGTTGGAAACTTCCAGATGTAATTATTTATCCAACTGGTGGCGGAACAGGAATAGTGGGTATGTGGAAAGGTTTCTCGGAATTAGAAAAAATCGGTTGGATTGGAAAGAAAAGACCGCGCTTTATTTCCGTTCAAGCGGACGGATGTGCACCCATTGTCAAGGCATGGGAAGCAGGTAAATCATCTGCTGAGACGTGGCAAAATGCCCATACAATCGCAAGTGGATTACGAGTTCCACAAGCCATCGCAGACTTTCTCATTTTAGATACAATCCAAAAAAGTAATGGTACTGCAGTCTCTGTTACAGATGATGCGATACGGGATTCAATGCAGCTACTTCCCACGAAAGAAGGTATACTGACATGTCCTGAAGGTGCAGCTACAGTTGCATCACTGGAGCAACTCCTATCAGACGGTACAATTACATCATCAGATCAAGTTGTGTTATTTAATACAGGTGGGTACCAATCGTAACCAAGGTAAGAATAGTGAGCGCGCAATGGACACACGCTCACACAAAACTATATGCTATCGATCTTCAAGATAATCGTATTTAGGTTTCTTCTCCTCAGAAACTTTTTCTACCTTCTTTTCTGCATTTTCATCAGCGGCTCTACGGTATGACCTTTCGCCAATTTTGTAATCACTAACCTTCAAAATTGGATACGGACCATCAAACCCGACAACCTTACCATGTATCTCTACCGGTTCGTTCTTTTTTGCAGCATCTATACGTAACTGGTCAAATTCTGGTGATGCAGTAAAAACATATTTCTGGTCATCGGGACCTGTAGTTAGTGCGTGCATAAGTTCAGAGGATTCGGATCTATATCTTGCGTAAAGTGGAACATCTCGGATATAACTACGGGAGTAGCCGGGATAGGAAAACAATCTACCTTTTACTATGACTTCTGTTTTGATGAGACGAACCTGACTAATTCCATGACGACCACGATAACGCGAATCCTTCAACTGACGCATAATATCGTACACATCAAACGCATGTGTTTCGCTATACTTTGAAACACCTCGTCTCGGTTTTACTTCAACAACTGTTGTGAAATGTCTTTTTCTACCATTTTTATCTACGGGTGTATGGAAAGTAATGTCTTTTGGATCTGCCCACGGTGTCAATAACCGACGGATATTGATTTCACCGTAATGGGTAACAACATCGGAAATTTCTATCTTCAAGCTTTCAAGTTCTGCTTCACTCACCGAAAACACACCAGCAATGAGAAAGAGCAAGAGTGTCAACCCGAAGATACTGCTACAATATGTACGCTTCATAATGTGTTCCTCGTTCGTGTTATTTTATTACAACCGATTATTCTATTATACACTACTATTCTGCTTAGATGCAATGACTAATTGACCTTATCATTAAAATACAACGTCTGAAGCAATAATATGTTGACATCTACTTTAACCTTCATCACCCAGTTTCTCAACAAGGTAGTACAACGCAGGTAAAACAAGCAACGTCAAAAAAGTCGCTGTAATCATTCCACCACTGATAACAATAGCAAGTGGTTTCTGTAGTTCCGCTCCAGAACCGTGTGCAAGCGCAAGCGGAAGCATACCCAACCCAGTCGTTAAGGCAGTCATCAAAACAGGACTTATCCGTTCCGATGCACCCTTTATCACCGCATCGTATAATGGTATACCCTCTGAACGTAACGCATTTATATGTGAAACTAAAATGATACCATTCCGAACAGCAATTCCAAACAACAGAATGAAACCCACCATTGAAGGTATACTCAACACCCCACCAGTTAGGAATACACTAACAACACCACCGATTAACGCAAGTGGTAGGTTCAGTATGACTAATATGGATAACCGCATCGAACCCATCGCAAGATACAGAAGAATAAATATACCTATAAATACAAAACCTGTTTGGATAAGAATCCGATTTTGTGCTCTTTGCTGACTTTCAAACTGTCCACCATAAGTGAGGAAATATTCTTCCGGGATATTAACATGTGCTTCAATTTCCTCCTGAACTTCACCAATAAAAGTCCCCAAATCTCTATCTTGGACATTGCATTGAATAACTATCCGACGAGAGACGTTCTCACGATTGATGGTGTTAGGTCCTAACCCAATATTCACATCTGTAACCTGTTTTAACGGAATGTAGGCACCTGAAGGCGTTTTTAGTTTTAGCTTACCAATAGTATCAACACTGTTCACCAGTGTAGGATCTATCCTAACAACAAGGTCATACTGACGTTGTCCTTGAATGATCTGACTCACGGTTTCACCTTTAAATGCGGCTTCTGCGAAATGCGTGATGTCTTGTACACTTAACCCATACCGCGCTGCCTCAAACCGTTTTACCTTTATCTGTAGTTGTTCTACCATTACCTGTTGCTCAACCTGCAAATCAGTGACACCTTCAATACCCGACATAACTGATTTTATCTCCTCCGCCTTCTGTCTGAGGGTGTCAAGATCTGGACCAAACAGTTTCAACGCAACCTGTGCACTCACACCTGACAATAAATGATCCAACCTGTGTTGTATCGGTTGACCAACCGATACTTGAACACCAGGGAAGTTCTCTGAGGAAAGCATATCACGCACCTCTGCCAGAAGATCCTCTCGGGTCTTTTCACGTTCATCAGGTGGAATGAAATTCAATACAATTTCATGGGAGTTGACATCGTGTGCATGTTCGTCCGCTTCAGCACGACCTGTCCTACTACTGACACTTGTTACCTCTGATATGTCTAATAACCGTCTTTCCATTTCACGACCAATCCGAGTGGATTCATTGAGTGAGGTTCCCGGTGGAGAATATACGCTTATTGTGAACGTGGCTTCATCCATTACCGGTAAAAACTCCCGACCTAACCGAGGGATGGATGCAATGGTTAGTATCACCAACAACAATGCCACTAATACCACTAATACCCGCAAACGTATAGCCAAAGCGAGAATAGGACGATATACACGCTTGATCCACATAACAACAGGTTGAAGTGTCAAGGCTGTTTCTACATCGGAATCGGGGGCTAATGCTACCACGAACAACCGCCACCTCACTACAAGATTGCGGAAAAAGTTAGAAATCCGTTTACCTGCGGAATCACTGCTTGGAACGGGTTCATGCAACGGAATATCCCTAACACGTCCTAAAAGCAGTTCACTCAGAACTGGCACAACTGTCAGAGCAACCAATAACGATGCAGCCATTGAAATCACAACTGCCCAACCGAGTGGACGGAACATTCTACCTTCAATTCCGCTAAGACTAAACAACGGCAAAAATACGAGAATAATAATCAAGGTTGCGAATACAATAGATACACGCATCTCATCGCTTGCACGGGTAACTACCTGTGTCGGTGTTTCATCAACTTCATTATCCAATTCACGTAGATGAAAATACTCCTGTAATCTCCTGAAGATATTCTCAACATACACAATCGCATCGTCTACAACCATACCCACAGCAATCGCCAAGCCAGCTAACGTCATGATGTTGAGTGTGCCACCTTGCGAAAGTAGCACAATGATCGCAATAATCAAGGATAAGGGGATAGCAGTAAGTGTAATCAATGCTGTTCGGATATTGAATAAAAAGATAATCAACACAATCACAACAAGAATTGCACCATCTCTCAGTGCCTCTTTTACCGTATCCACTGCACGACGAATTAAATCGGCTTGAGCATATTCAACTTCTACTTTAACACCTTCAGGAAGTGATTTTTCCAGTGAATTCAACTCCGATTCCACTTTATCACTAAGTGTGAGTGTATTGATTCCCGGTTGCTTTACAACCTTACCTAATACGGTTTCTTTACCATTCCGACTACCCGCACCTCTTCGTATCGCAGGCAGAGACCCAATCTTAACTATTGCGACATCCTTTACAAGTAAAGGAATATTGTGTGTTCGGACACCAATTACCACATTTTCTATATCCTCAATAGATGAAACCCTACCTAAACCACGGATCATCAGTTCCCGTGTGTTCTTGATGAGAAATCCACCTGCAGCATTATCGTTACTCTTTTCAAGTGCATGCGCAACATCTTCAAGCGAAATCCCATAACTTACTAACCGGTTAGGATTAACGAATACCTGAAATTGTTTGATATATCCACCGATATTGATAACATTCGCAATTCCTCCCTGTGATTGCAGACGAAAACGGATAATCCAATCCGCAATATCACGTATCTCCATCGGATCTAACCCTTCTTCCGATTCGTCAACAAGTGCATATTCCATTATCTCACCTAATAGTGAAGATGTAGGTAAGATAATAGGGGCATCAACGCCTTCAGGTAAGTTAGGGGCAACCAACAGCAACCGTTCAGATACCATCTGTCGGGCAAGATAAATATCCATACCCCACTCAAATTCAACGAATATAAGCGATAATCCAATTGCAGACGATGAACGAACTCGGGTTACATCCGGTGTCCCGTTCATTGAACTTTCAATCGGTAAGGTCACAAGGGTTTCCATCTCCTCAGGTGACCAGCCATGTGCTTCTGTCAATACAGTTATACGTGGTGGATTAATATCAGGATATACATCTATAGGTGCTGTCTGAAACATTCTGAAACCGATTATACCTGCAGCGATTAGACCGCAAATTACAAGAAGTTTGTTCCTTAGAGCAGCTTCAGTGATTTTTGACCACATAGTTTTACCCCTACGTTATAAATACATTAATGTGCATGTCCGGCATGCGGATCGACAACAGCATCTGTGCTGGCTGATGCTTGCATGAGTTGATGCGTTCCTTGTATGACCACAACTTCTCCCGCAAGTAATCCATCTTTAATCTCAATAAATTGGTCATCTTTAGCACCAACCGCTACCTCATGTTTTATATAGGTATTACCTGATTCCACAAAAACACTATGCGTCACGCCATCTTCAAGTACCGCACTCAAGGGTACGCTCAAGACATCATCAGATTTATCAATAACAAGTGTCTGATCAGCGAACATCCCTGGTTTCAGTTTATGATTAGAGTTGTCGACCTCAGTCCAAAAATGAACAGTGCGTTTCTCTGGATCTACAACAGCAGATATTTGGGAAATCTTCCCTGTGAAAACGGACCCAGGATATGCAGGAACACGAATCCGCACTTCATCTCCAATCTGCCACGAATCATGTACCAGTGCAAGCGTGTCTTCGTATATTTCACCTTCCACCCAAACAACATCCGTATTCAGTATTGAATACAAAGAATCGCTTTTGTCTACAGTTGTCCCCAGAGTCACATGTTGTTTGAGAATTTGTCCAGAACTTGGGGCTATAATTAAATATTTGGAATGAGATTTACCAGTTTCAACAATCCGCTCTATTTCATTCTCTGTGATACCAAAAACCTTAAGTTTACGTCGCACCTTTTCCAACAAAATTGATGCATTTCGTTGTGCCTCTTCCGTTTGTAATAATGCTTCTAAAGCCTCTGAACTCGTCATAAATGGTCCATAATGATCAATCAGTTTTTCATTAGATAATTCCTCAAACGTTTCAATCTTACCAGTTTCTGCAATTGTATCAAGATGAGATTCTGATATACCAGTAGCGAGTGCACGATGTTTATGTGATTCAGCTTTGTGAATTGCATGTTTGTAGGCTGTTTCAGAATCTACCAATCCAGTTGCTTCCTCAATCACAGTTACATATCTCAAGGCAGGATATTCCTTGTCCTCTACAGGAGAGGAAATCAACACTCCAGAATTTGCTGTCATACTATCTTTTTCAAGTAGGTTTAGAATATCAGTCTTTCCATCATCATCAAGCATCTCTTGTAATGTCTGATTGTTGACACCAAGAATCTGAAATTCACGCTTACCATGATTATAGGTATTTATCGCTTTCCGGTATGCTGCCTTCTGAGAAATAAGTTCTTTCTGTGCAGAAATACGCTTTTCGGTAAGTGATTCCGTCCGTCTAACCATATTCTCAAGTAATTTACGATCTACATCCGCTTTGATTAGGTCAAAACGCATTTTTTCTAAAACTGAAATAGTCTTTGCAATAGCAACCGATCTATGCTTTTGAAAAGCAGTTTTATGTTCCTGTTGTTCCTCAAGCGATTCCAGATAGTCTATCTGACGTGTAGTCAATTCCAGCCTTATCTGCTTAGCAAATACTGATTTCTGTTTTGCTAATTTTGAGTCCAAAGATTTCTGTTGTTCAACTGCTTCAATAAGATCTATCTCAGCCAACTGCAAATCTATACTTTCCAGTTCAAGCAACACATCACCCTCCTTAACTGAGTCACCAAGCTTAAAATGGATTTGTTTCACTATTCCTCCAATCCTCGGGGTTACAATTGCTTGTTTATTGGGATGTGCAATGATGTTTCCTGTAACTTGGACTACCTTCTCAATGGACCTAATGTCAGTTTCAGCAGTCTTCAATCCGATATTAGCTTTGGCGATGTCGGTGAGGGTAACAGAGACATCAGCAGTATATGAATGGCTTTCATCTTCACTCTGGACATGTCCATCATCCTGCTTTTTCTCATCTTCCGACCATCCTAATGTCTTGAACAAGTTTATAGATATGAAACATGTTGCTACAACAATAATGAAAATAAGATATAGTGTCCGATTCACATAACGAGGCATTTTACTTCTCCTTAAAATGATATGGATAATTTGGTGTGTAGAAACGAAACTACTCCACTAATTCAATAGATGTACCAATCGCCGATTCAAGCTTGACAATTGACTTATGATATCCAGCAAGTTCATCAAGATAGTCAAAACGTGTTTTTATAAATTCGTTCTGGATCAATATAAGTTCTAATAGTTCTCCTTCTCCCAATTCATAAGCAGAACGCGTCAAGGTTAGGTTATCATTCAACAACTTAAGCAAATTCTCATCATAATACTTCAAGGTTGTTTGTGATGATTTCAGCATAATATAGGAAGCCATCACTTCACCCATAATTTGTCTTTCCAACTTCGAAATCGCTGCTGTGTCCAGCACCTTCATAGCCTTAGATGTATTAACTTCAGCACGATTTCTGTCGAACAAAGGCAAAGGTAAAGAGAACTTAACACCGAATCCTGACTCTCCAGCACTGTGTTCTGCTATTCCTCCGATACTTAAATCAGGTATAATTGATGCTTTGGCAAGTCTATGTGCACTTTCTGTCAATTTTCCGTTCAATTTCTGGGACTTTAGGTCAGCACGATGTGTTAGTGCATGTGAATTCAACGATTCAAGTGTCAAATTTTGTTTGGACTTTGCTGGAAATCCACCGATTGCAGTCCATTTCCTATCAAGTGGTGTTCCCATCAAACTGTTTAGTTCAAGGTGAGCTAAAAGCAAATCACTTTCCAACGAGGCAAATTCACGTAAGGATGATTGCAGTTGAATATTGGCAAGACTCACCTTACTGACAGATATATCTCCAGACTCAAATTGAACCTGTGCCATTTCATACATCTGTTGATTGTGACTGATAATCTCTTTAGCAAGCTTCAACTTCTCTTGTAACAGAACAAGTTCATAAAATGCGATTTTCACGGATTTGGTAAGTAACCGAATACCATCTGTCAGTTCGAGGTTAACCTTTTCAAGATTCACCTTTGCCATCTGTATCCTATGACCACGCTGACCACCAAGTTCAAATGTCTTCGTCAATTCAACAACCTGTTCCCCGTGATTACCCCTGATCAATTCTGTTCCCAATTCTGGATTACTTAACAAAGCAATTCCATTAAGCTCTACCTTAGCAACCTTGACTCTTTCTCGAATCACATTAAGCACAGGATTCTCACGAACTGCAGTCTGTAATGCGTTCTCAAGGTTGATTTCTTCAGTTTGTGCAGCGAAAACAGGTATCGGTAAAACATTCAAGGTAATTATATACATTCCAATGATTGTGATGGTAATACCTAATCTGAATTTCATTCGTCAATTGCTCCTCACAAGATAGATGTTAAGGTAATATCACATAAGGGATATGCAATCTACCTTGTTAGTATTTCTTTGCAAACCAAACAGAATAAGAATTACATAGTTGAAATACTATTCTAAAAGAAAACAAATTTCCTATAACAAAGTAATCTTATTATTTAGTAAATGGGTCTGTTTGAACGACTCAAGTGAGGGATTAAATGAGGAGGGTAACGGTACGAATTGATATGAGTATGGGATTTACCATAGGTGATAAGTTATGAAGTTTATCTAAATTTGAATTGTATGGAAGAGTGGATTTAGTTATTTTGGGTAGGGAAGGAGAAATATCCGTATCAGTTAGCGTATTTTCATAGGTTGAAACATTATAAATCTCGCTGTTAATGGTAGCAAAGATTGGCAGGTCGACACATTCTCCACAATGGTCATCTTCCGTATGTTCGTCTCTTTCTGTATGCTTATGATTGTCTGGTTGAACATGGCTGCAACATCCAACAGATGTGCTTTCAATCTTCACATGACCATCTTCACCAAAACACAAGACATAATCAGATAACTGCATCGGGATCAATGCTGAATATATCAATAACATTGTGAGAGAGAGAAATATGTAACTATATTTCTTCAATAAAATTATCTTCATATGGTATCGTCCAATAGATATTGTTCCAAAACCAAGTTCAAACAATGATAAATCAAGTATATCAAATTATAACAACATTGTCAAGTAGAAAAACATAATAATCAGGGTTTTATAGTTTTCGGTTTTTCTTGTGTTATTTTCATAATTCAATATAATTTCTTGTAGGTCGGGTAGCGAGTAGCAAACCCATAAATCAACGCTATGAATGCACTATCTGCAAGTCAAAAATTATTGCCAAAACCGTCTCTATTTGCTATGATATAGGACACATAATCTAATCTTTTTTGCGGTTCAGCAGTATCAGCAACTAATTGACCTTATGGAATTATAAATTAAGAATTAAAGTACATACATTGAAATACATACCATAGAAGTGTTCGCATCAGGGAGGATTCATGAAAAAGCATGCAAAAGGTTCGGTGCATCCATCTGAATTAAGTGAATTTGAGGATCAAGACACAGGTACTCATATCTACCAACTGACAAACGATAATACTATCAACCATAACCTATATTTCCTTACATCATCATTTACACCTGACCAAAAGCACTTGATCTTTACCTCATATCGTTCTGGAAAAGCGAATTTCTATAAACTTCAATTTCCTGATGGTGAAATCGTACAGTTGACCCATGCTGACGATGTACATGGCTATTCAGGAGTAATTTCAAAAGATGGAACAGAACTCTTTTATACTGAAGGTGACTCCATAAAGGCGATCCATCTTGAGACCTTTGAGGAAAGGATCCTCGCTGTATTTCAGGATGGTAGTCTTGGAGAGTGTAGCGTAAGTGCTGATGAAGAGTATATTGTAACAGCGATGAAACTGGATGGGAAATCCCATATCACAGTTACTGCTATTGATGGTAGTGGTGGAGAGATTATTTACATATCACCAGACCAAACAATAATCCATCCACAATTTCATCCTAAACATGCTGACCTGATAGCATACTCAGGAGACCCAGCACCAAGAATGTGGACAATAAAACGGGATGGGACAGACAACCGTAAACTCTATGAACATGATAATAATGAGTTCCTTGTTCATGAAACTTTTCTCGGAACACAGGACGAATTGATTGTCACTCATTGGCATTATGCATTACGTCGTATATCTTTAACGACACTTGAGATGCGAACAATCTCAGATTTTAATGCATGGCACATTGCGAGCAATCGTGCGGGGACAAAAGTATTGTGTGATACAGTCCATCCGGATATAGGGTTAAGGTTAGTTGATGTAGAAACTGGAGAACACACCCCTATATGTTATCCACAGAGTTCCTCAAGTGGAAGTCAATGGGAAAAGGACAGGTATGCTGTTGCAGAAGATTGGGCAGCAGCACAACAGACAGGAGACAGAGAGAAAGCATTGAGCTGGATGGAGATGAAGGTAGATACGGTATATGGACCACAATGGACACATCCACACCCATCCTTTAGTCCTGATGAAAAAGCTGTAGTCTATACCTCAGATGCTTCGGGACATTCACAAGTTTATGTCGCTGAGATACCGTAAAATTTGGAGTGAAATATCTGTATGACATATCTTCTGTAGGTGTGAATTCCAATTCGCTACCGATAAAAAGTCATACAACGGATCCACAGACAATGATTCACGATATATTTAAAATGATATAATACTTGATAGACTATTGAAGTTCAGGCAAAATGTGTTGTAAAGACTCTTCTTGTTGTAACAAATCATTGATGAGGTCCGCATCAATACTCAATGCTGATTTTAGCGAAGCTTTAGCTTCTGTTGGTTCATCCGATAGTGAGTAAGCACAAGCAAGATTAAAATGCAGAAGTGCAGCATCAGGGAATTTTTGCAAGGCATGTAGACATATCTCACGAGCATTACTTGGTTCACCTTTTTGCAAATAGACAGTTGCTAAATTGACATATCCTTCAGCCATGTTGGGGGCAATCTTTATTACATCTTTAAAGGTTGAAATAGCTTGTTCATATTGTCCAGCCTTCAAATATGCGTCTCCAAGATTGTTGTAAGCAGTTGGTGCATTCTTAAAGAATATAGTCCGTTCCTTATTCTTGATTGCTTTTTGATATGCCGCAATTGCCTGTTCTGGTTCACCGTTATTTATGTGAAATGATGCTTGTCGATAGTTATCGTTGAATTGCGATTGGTGGTGCCAAACCCATAAAAAAAGTAGGGTTACAGCAATACAAAAGGTCATACATCCGATTCTAAAAACTCTATTTGTTGGAGTTTGTTCAGAATCACTATTTTCTATTTGTTTAGACTCGTGAGTTTGTTCTTCGCTTATAGACATAAATAAAGTTGATATATATTATCTGAAGATTTAGTTCATAGAAGGAATTACCACAATATGAAAAATTACGGTTTTGGTATTATTGGCTGCGGTATGATTTCTGATTTTCATTCAGCTGCGATTGCCGATTTAGAACATGGTCAGTTAGTTGCTGTGAGTTCGCGGAATGCTGACAACGCAAAACGACTCACAGATAAATATAACGTCGATGGCTATGCCGATTACAAAGATATGCTCAAACGCGATGACCTTGATATTGTTTGTGTGTGTACACCAAGTGGAGCACATCTTGAACCTGCGGTTGCTGCTGCCGAAGCAGGTAAACATGTTATAGTTGAAAAACCTTTGGAAATTACCTTACAACGCTGCGATGAAATAATCCAAGCCTGTGATAAGGCAAATGTACGACTATGTGCCATATTTAATTCCCGTTTTACAGAGGGAGCACAACTCATCAAAGAAACAATAGATAGCGGACGTTTCGGACGATTAACATTAGGTAGTGCCTATATCAAGTGGTATCGTTCCCAAGAATACTACGATAGCGGTGGTTGGCGCGGCACGTGGAACCTTGATGGTGGCGGTGCTCTAATGAATCAATCTATCCATGCTATTGATCTACTCCAGTATTATATGGGTTCAGTCAAATCTGTGCAAGCATTTACTGATACTTTAGCACATGAACGTATAGAAGTAGAGGATGTAGCTGTTGCTGCTTTACGGTTTGAAAACGGTGCATTAGGTGTTATTGAAGGAACAACGGCTGCTTATCCCGGTATGTTCAAGAAAACCGAAATCTGTGGAACTAATGGCACAGCAATCTTGGAAGAAGAGGATATAGTCAAATGGGAATTTGATCCAGAACTTCCTGAAGATGCTGAGATCCGTGAAAAATTCGCCAAACAGACAGATACAGGTGGTGGTGCCTCCGATCCACGCGCTATCAATAATGCTAACCACAGACGACAGATGGAAAACTTTATCAACGGTCTTGAACACGATGCATCACATCTCGTTGATGGTCGTGAAGGACGCAAATCCGTAGAAATTATCCTTGCTATCTATCAATCCAGTCGTGAAGGTCGTATTGTTGAATTGCCTTTACCTGTATAGCATATAGAACGTGTTTATTCTGCACCGATAAGCATTACGGATAATCAAACACGATCTTGATAGCCTCATCTTTCTTGTGTAATGCCATTTCAAAGCCTTTTTGTGCTTCTGTAAATGGTAAATGGTGTGTAATAATCGGTGAAACATCAATACGTTCTTGTGCAATCATATCCATGGCTAATGGAAAGTCATTGGAAACATCCGGACCAACTGAACCGATGAATCGGATATTCTTTCTAAAGAATTCCGCAAACTGGAAATTGTATACTTCATCATCCGGTACACCGAATGCCAGAAGCGTACCATCGCGTTTTAGCAGTTGTAAGCACGTGTTGATCGTTTCTGTTTGATGACCCACTACTTCAATCACAAGGTCAGCCATTCTACCATCAGTAATCTCTTTAACAGCTTCTACAATGTCTTCATTAGCAGGATTTACGGTATGAGTAGCGCGCATCTGTTTAGACACTTCAAGACGCAAATCTACTAAATCAGATGTGATAACTGTTCTTGCCCCTAAGTTGCTTATCATACTCGTAAATAACAACCCCATCGGTCCTTGTCCTATAATAACAACATCAAGATTGAGCAAGTTTCCTAACTTTCGACATGCCCAAACAACAGTGCCAAGTGGTTGTGACATCAGAATACAATCTTTTCGATGAAAATCCACCAACGGAGTCGTTACTTTTTCGTCCGATAGAAAGTATTCGGAACATCCACCGATATGTCTTGGAAGTGCAAGGACTTCGTCCCCAACTTGAAATTTATCTGATTTACTTTCTGTGACAACACCAATGACCTCGTGTATTGACAGACCATTACCCATTGGATATCTATCTGCTAAATGTTCCAACACAAAGTGCGGCATATCACTACCACAGATAGCACTATGTAAAGTTTTGATCATGACTGTACCATCTGGATAGTCATCAAGTTTGGGTTTGTCAATATCAATAATTTCTATCTGATACGGAGCAGCAATTCGACCTGCTTTCATATATACTCCTTTACAATTTCCAATTATCCTATTTACATAGCAGACAGGACTGACAATACTTCGTTATGTAACGAACCGTTTGTCGCAACAACACCACGGTTGTCCTGCATGCGTCTTCCACTTAGATAGTTGAGTGGTTTTCCATTTGCATCAGTCACTTTACCTCCTGCTTCCTCAACTACTATTTGTCCTGCAGCATGATCCCAAATACATTCTCTATAGTCAGGATATGAGGGATTTGGCAAACGGATATAGAGCGATGCATCACCACGCGCAACTATACCGTATTTTGCTTGACTGTCAATTTGAATTGGAGGTTTATGCAGTCCAAGTTTCTTTGCTATTTTGATATGTGTTGTGCTGTCACCGTGCATAGACTCAAAACTCTCTGCTAATCTCGATGCTTTGTCAGACACACACACTGCTGTTATCAGCTTTCCTTTAAGCGTATATATTGATGTGCCTTCTCCACGAACAGCGACAAATAAACATCCACGTTCAGAATTTGCATCATCCAATTGATGTGGAAGATTTGGACATCCTAAAACTCCGAGTTGAACTTGACCATCAACAATCCAAGCTAATGCAATTGCGTATTGATCTTGCCTTAGAAAGCCTTTTGTGCCATCAATTGGATCAAGTGTCCAGAAGCAATCCCCTATTTCCCCGCTTCCACGGTCAATCCAGTCGCATACGTCACGATCAGAGATATTATCCTTTTGTTGTGTGTCTTCGGATAAATAGCGACTAACATAATTAGTAACCCTCTCCAATAGATGTGTATTCTGTTTTAAGGACTGTGAGTTTTCCTCAGCAACAACGGAATCATTAGGAAATGCATCTGCAATTGCTTTACATACCAATGCCTGTGATCCATAATCAGCAATTGTTACTGGACTACGGTCACTTTTTTGTATAGCATCCGATGAGACCATTTCTGCCTGTACCTGTTGACATAGTTCACCTGCCTTTAGTACTGACTCTATTGCAATCTGTATTTTCTTTTTCATACTAATATATTTCATATAACACATGCGTGTGTTTTTAAGTGTCGGTTATAACATTAACCGTTTCTCATGATATACGCGAACCACCTTCAGTCTTAGTAAATTGAATACTTGCATGTATCAATGATTCATTTGAATTAAAAGTCAATTGGTAAATAGGCTTATCCCAACGATACTGATATTCGCTTCCTAAGGCAGATACACCAATAGGAATATAGCTTTCAGGAACATAAAAGAATAATGAACCCTCGGATTGGCGTATAGGTTTGCAGATAACGAGAAAACTTTGACTACGATCATCCCATCCTTCAGACAGAATCTCAACACTCCCTTGTGTATAATGGATATCAGTGGCAAGCAACTGAGGTGTTTGCTGTTCTTCCCTGAAGCATAGCAACTTTGCTGACCGTGGAGCAATGTTTATAAGTGTAACATTTTTTGATACGACACCTAAGTATTGACGCATCCAAAAATCATGCACATGGTAGGCTTTGTCAGGTTGAAGACCGATAGTCTCTAAATTTAGATTAACATCTTCTTGTTGATCTTTCCAATTAAAGATTCCGAGTATATCCCATGATCCTCGTTGTGTTTCAATAGGTAAATGCCATATTTGTGGAAATGGTTCCTCATAACGATCAACAGTTTTTGCAGCATTTCCTGAAAGCGGAAATAATTTTGCCATCAATTCTGCCCTATGTGTAGATAAGGAAGATGGTATATTCATGCATAATATCGAGTTTCCGCTCAATGCTGCTGCAGTCATCTCAACGATTGCCTCATTTACAGGACGTGGTTCATCAATACATAAATCTCCATATACATGTTCCCATACAGAGTCAGGATCATTTAGATATCCGGTATAGCGTCTTAATCTTTGCTTTGTTCCATTTTGGTGATGCCATGAATCGCTGTTATCCACATATTTCTGACGTATAAGTGGGAAATTGAGCATGAAAGTCCCCATACTTACACTCTCAATGATGTTATATCCTGCAAGAAGAACATCCTTTTCAGCCATATCGACTGCCTCTTTCAGTAATGAGATAGCTTTCCGATATAGTTCAGTAGATGTGAGTGAGTTGTCGTGCCAATCTGCATTTTGTGAGATAGACATCATACCGCTCGTATAACTGGATAAATCAACCTTGATAATGTCATAACTCCAATCATCTATAATCTGTTTTAATATTGTCTTTACATGTTTTTGGGTTTTTGGATGGGATACATCTAAAATCCCAAGTGCAGATTCTCTGTTTGGAAGATGTACTTCAATAGGTCGATGTTGTTTTTTATCAGGTGATTTTGTCTTTTCTCTGCCATTATGGCGCAGGCATACTTCAGGGGACTTTTGCACCAAATCAGTATTGGTATCAATAGCGAATGGATCTATACTAATTCCAGCTTTAAAACCGCTCTGATGTATCTGATCAACAATATTACGCATTCCTTCAGGGAAACAATCCTTTTTCAGCGTCAAGTTACCAGGACTTGCCTGCCAACCCGTTTCCAAATGTATGTAATCCATTCCACTCTCAACCATTGGTTTCAGAAGAGAGTTTTCAGTGATTGCATCAATTTGTTCCTTGATAGTTTTCGCTCCAAACTTACCATTTATATTTTCCGAAGAAAAACACCAACCCTTAAATATCTGTTGGTGGAAAACAGGTTGAGGTGATGTGTCTGTGTAGCTTTCTTGTGGTAGGTTTTGTGTAGACTGAGTAGGGATATCCGCAGCGAGACGTTCAGTATAACGTTTATATGATGAATGTGCATCTTCAGAATAATCCAGATAGCCTATCTCCGAAGTAATCTCTTCACCGGTTTGACATATCATGTTTTCACAATCATGATATAACGCCCATGTTGTCAATCCTTGTTGTGTTTTTTGTTTTGACACTTGATACCCTAATTGGATTCTGGGCCACAATTTATTTGTTGTAATAAACCCAAATAGGATTGACTTTTTGCTAACAGTGTCGTGTAAAACACCTTCTTGGCAAGGTTGTAACATTTTTTCACCATCCAAACGGAATCCGTCATAGATTTTATGATGTACACTTGCATCTGGAGAAATTGGAGGCATTTTTAGGAAGAGATTGTATTGCGTGGGGTGACCACCTAATTGGAGAGTCCCCTGCTGAGAAGAAATATCAATAAGTGTTATATTGGTTAGACATATAGGAGTATGTCTTAGATTCTCAACACCCACTTTCAATAGAATATAGGGATGATCCGCATAGCAGGTGAGATAAGTGTGTATACGGATACCTGTTCCTTGGGAAACATCTTCACTACTTTCTATAGTGTTTTGCTGTGAATCATCGGCATCGTTTGTATTCGGTGGGTTATTAGAAGATGCCGTTTTCTTTGAATTCCTTTTTTGACTTGATTTTTTGCTTTTCTTGTCAGTCACTACGGTTTCATAGGTAAACTTTAAGGTTTGATAATTTCCGAATGCATCATTTTGTACAGGTTCACTATGAAATTCACGGTAACCAGAGTCAAGTGATTTTAACGTGGTGCCATCCTTAAGGCAAATTTGCGTGAAACCATTTTTTATAATTGTTTTACCGTTTTTATCGTTATAATTCCATATTCCTTTAGCTAAATTAAATTCAATTTGATATTGTTGATGGTTTAAAACGACATTTTTCCCTCGCCGCGATACGACTAAATCGTCAAGTTTCATTCACCTATTCCTTATGTTTCCTATTGCAGGCATACTATTAACACAATCATTGCAATTACATTATTTGCGACCAAATGTTTTATATTTGCATAGATGCATCAATAAATAAAGAAAGGTGTTACGTTAGCATCAACTTAAAATGAGTTAATAAATCGGGTTGATTATCAAAACACTAAATTTGCTTGCTAAGGTATCATGTATACCCGCATTTGAATGTCTGACATATAATCAATAATATCAACAGACATTCTTACAATAACAGTATATCAAAATCTTTGTCGTGAACACACAGTATAATTCACTTCGCAATTTGTGAAAAGTTTTGATGTCGAAAAAAAGTTACATGTGTGTTTCCGTATTGCTTGAATCTATCTCGGCTAAATATTCCAATCTCATTTGGTAAATCGGTTCTCTTTTCGTGTTCTACTAAAATTAACCCTGAAGGTTTCAGTAAACTTGCAGCCGAGATAAAAGAGAGACATTTTGTGTAAAGTCCTGCATTATAAGGTGGATCAAAATAGATGAGATCATATATCTCAGAACAGTTTTGAAGAATTGTTATACCTTTTGTTATGCCACTGTGAATTAGTTTTATCTGTGGACTTTTTTTCTCTATACCACATTTCAACAGATTCATTTCAATCAATCTGTGACATTCTATATTATGATCCAAGAAGGTTACCTTATCTGCTCCTCTACTTAGTGCTTCAATACCTATATTGCCTGTACCAGAACATAGGTCAAAAAAATTAGCATTTCTAACTTTATGATTTATGCTACTGAAAACAGACTCTTTCACACGATCACTTGTAGGTCGTATAGACAAGTCTTTTGGTGTAACTAAGCGTCTACCTTTATATTTGCCAGAAATGACCCGCATTACGACAACCTGGATAGGTATCTATACTTCTAATATGACCGTTTTAGTAACCCATAGAAGAATACGATGCTTTTTCAAGTTGATTCGTAATCTATAATGGATTCTATATTATAGACATCAATTTAGTGGTAGTTAAACAAACAGTTCTTCTACTATATTCCCATCATTGACAACCCGTATTGGTCGTCCAGAACGAGACATATTCTCTTCTTGATAGTCAATGCCTAATGCGAAGCAGAGAGAAGCGAATAGGTCTGGTACTCCGACTGGTGCGGATACAACTTTTGTTCCATCTTCATTGGTACTACCTATGACTTGTCCGCCGCGTATACCACCACCTGCAATTACAGCAGACCAACCGTTCGGGTGATGATCTCGCCCATCATTTTGGTTGATTCTCGGTGTTCTTCCGAATTCACCAATCCATAGGATAATTGTTTCGTCCAGCAGATCTCTTTCGCTTAAGTCTTTTATCAACATTGCATAGGCTGGGTCAACAATTTCAAGTAGTTCTTTTGTTCTTTCAAAGTTATTTTCGTGTGTATCCCATCCATCAAGTGTTATTTCAACGAATTTAACACCAGATTCAATCAATCTTCTTGCCATTAAACAACCTTGTCCAAACCTATTCATACCATAAGCTTCCTTGATTTCACTCGGTTCTTCATCAAGTTCAAAAGCTTTAATCTTGGGAGAATTGATTAGTTCATCAGCTTTTTTGTATATGGCTTCATGAGTTTCTGTTCCCAAACCTGTGCGTTTGGAAACGAAGTCTTGCTCAAGGTTTTTCAGCATTTTCAAACGTTCACGAAATCGGTTTGTGTCCATTTGTTCTGGATAGGATATGTCATCAACCGGTTTCATTGGATTATTAACCATAAACGGATCATGAGCGGCACCAAGAAAACCAGCAGAATATGTAGGAGAATTGATATTGACATTGCTCGGTAGTTTAGATTCGTCATCGTCAAGATAATATGATGTCAATGATCCAATTGTTGGGTGCCTTACTGCACCACCTGGCGCATATCCGGTATGTAATAGATAACGTGCGCGTTCATGATTACCTTCACGGGATACCATTGAGCGAATAATAGAAAGATGATGTGCTTGTTCAGCCACATTTGGTAGATGTTCTGATATCTGTATCCCATTAACACTTGTAGGTATTGGAAGGAATGGACCACTATTTTTTACAGATTGATCTTTGGGATCAAAAGTATCTAATTGACTCGGACCACCACTCATAAACATAACGATACAACGTTTGGCACACGGGATTATATTTTCTAACTGGGCATTACCCGTTGTACCAAAGTGCTGCATTGCAACAAGCCCCAGAAAACTACTGACTCCATATTTGAAAAAACTACGTCTGGATATCTCTTTATGCCATAGTTCAGGTGTATCGTATTCGGGTACCCATAATCCTGATCTCATTTTCAGTTTATAGCAATTAAACGGAAGCCTATTGGCTAACGAATGCCTCTCCTTAATATTGTCCCGCTTAGAAAGTCTGTTGTAGTGCCTACACCTGCGGGGTAGATATAATTAGTTGACGTTGTAAATACAATTACCTTGATACCGTAAATACTCACTAAATATTTAATTGGATTCTACACACAATACTATTCTTCATATAATGATGGACATTGACTATATAATACCATACATATAAATCAAATACAAGTAAAAAACTGCACACCAAGTTTACTATGTTTTAAGAATAATCTGTAGATTGGTGTTATTAATAGTTATATCGTAGTCTGTACAGCGAAGCAAACCTATATCTGTCAAATTAGTGTTATGTTGATTACCGATATGTGCATTCAAATGTGACGTTTTGACACGTCACTGTGACGTTTAGAATCCAGTCAGGACAAGGAATGTGACGCGAATTTCGCTTTTTTTTTTGCGCCTTTTTGGTTTTTTTACTTGCCTTGACCTACCTTCATAATTTGCAAGACATGAAACTTAGAAAACCCATATACAGTCCCTTAGAATCAAAAATCAAACATTACACAATAGGTGAATTTGTGTTTATACTTCCTTCTAACGTATCTCAATTCGTGTCACAGATATAATTCTATATTCTAAACAAATGTTAATTATATAGTATCTTTTTGTGGGTGTCAAATTAAAAAGTGAAATGTTTTATTGGATATATATTGGTATTTTATATTAAACTGTGTTTGTCTGAACCAGGATTTACCAAATCAAGAAATCAACGGTATGAACGCCTGTTGGATTTCCCCCAAATCAACGCCAAATGCGCGTATGGCATTTGTCGGGTATGAATGCCTTTTGGCATTCCCCGGGATTATAGGATTAGCAGGATAAGAGTTTGATATTCCTATATCCCTTTGCATAAGGTAACCTTACATCCTTTGAAACGGAATATATACACCAGCTCATAATCCTGTAAATCCTGGTTCAGACAATAAACAAATACCATTATCCACATATGTAACAAATCCTGTGCGAAAAACCGAAAACTAAATAACCCTGCAATGGCAATAATTGAGTTGAATTTCTATCACATAAATGATATTATTTAAAGTAGAATTAACTATTTAGAACCCAAAAAAATATATATTGAATTGTAATAGAAATGCAAAAATGGTATGACAATAGAGCATTATTAAATATATTCATATTTCTGATGGTTATCTGTTTTATAGCATATTATATATACCATTGGAAGTGGGGATTACCACTGTTCCTTTCCTTCGGAACTGCAATTATGGTAAGAGGTGTAATAAAGATAACAATGCGTATGCGTAGAAAGAATCCTAAGCACGAATCGCATAAAGAGGAGGTAAAATGAAACGAAGAAATTTCATAAAATTGAGCGCGATGAGTGCTGCAGGGATGGTATTACCTATAAAATTACAAGCACAAGAAGACAATGTTCGTTTGTTGAAACCACGCACATTTAAAACACCTAATGATGAATTCTACATTCTCCAAATTGGAGACCCGGCAAAAATTGATGTGAACAACTGGCGTTTGGTTATTACCGGTTTGGCTGAGAAACCAATTACTTCATTTCTATACGAAGAAATCACTGCAATGGATTCTGTTGTTACAATGCGGACATTGAAGTGCATTGGTGATCCTATCGGCACAGAGCAGATGGGAAATGCTGAGTGGAAAGGGGTACGGTTACAGGAACTGATTAAGAAGGCTGGCGTAAAAGATAAGGCAAAAGTTGTTGTGTTTCAATGTGCAGATGGATATCACACCGCAATACCATTAGAAGATGCCATGCATGAAGACACCATTCTTGCGTATGAAATGAACGGAGAACCCTTGCCAAAAGAACATGGGTTTCCTGTACGATTGCTTAATCCGGGGCATTACGGTACTAAGAACCCAAAATGGATTGTAAATATACAATTAGCTGCAGAACATCAAAGTTATTGGGAGAAACGTGGATGGGACCCTGTTGCAAATGTAAAACTCGCTACCGTCATTGGCACACCCAGTCTTGATGAAGAATTACTCGCAGGGCAAAATTATACTGTAAGCGGTGCTGCATTTGACGCTGGACATCATGAAGGAATCAAAAAAGTTGAAGTCAGCGTTGATTACGGACAAACTTGGAATGAAACAGAGATATGGGCAAAGGACACTCCATTAGCATGGGTGCTCTGGAAATGGGACTGGCAGATACCAAAGAAAACTGGACCTGTTGAAATATATGCAAGAGCAACAACAAACAGCGGAATCACACAAGACGAAATTGGACTAAAGAAGACACCTGTAGATATTTTAGGTTACCATACTGTTGACACAAAAATTATAGAACCATAGATATGTCAACATCATCGGATAATCCATATTTACATCAGTTTATTATTGTGCTATCTCTGAGAAAATGAAGAGATAAATGTCCCGAAAACCTAAACTTAATTTCACCCTTTATTTACCCGCCTTATTAATTGATTTTGCGCTAAGTAGTGTCCTAACAAATTCTGCATTTTACACCAGTGATCTTAAACTATCTTCAACTTTTTTAGGTTTGCTGATGGCTATTGCATTGACACATTTTACGTTCCTTGCAATACCATTTGGGAAACTCTCTGATCGGGTTAATCGTAAAAATATGCTATACACTGGCTGTTTCTTACTCGCAGTCGTTAGCATTGGACTTCGATTCTGTTCAAACAAATACCACCTGCTCCTACTTTTTCCGGGTATTGGTATTAGTATGGCTCTTTTTTGGCCTGCTTATGAAGCTTGGTTGGCAGAACGGGAAGATGAAGGTAAATTGCTTCATCGTGTGATGCTATTCAATCTGTTTTGGAGTATAGGTGTAACATTAGGACCAGCAATATCTGGCTATCTATATCAGGATATAAATCCATACAGACCTTTTTATTTGGCATGTGTCAGTGGATTACTCACTTTATGTGTCATTTTTGTCCAAAAATCCGGTTCAACTTCAACTGACTTTATTACCGATAACACACATGAACGGACTGAAATCCTATTTCCATCAACATCTGTTCGGAAAACTTATCTCAATTTAGGTCGTTGTGCCAATTTTGCATCATGGTTCACACTGGGAGTATTGCGACGACTCGCCCCTAAACTTACAATGGAGACAGGAATACTCCCTACTACATTCGGTAATTATATGCTGGCACTTGGTGGAGTGCAAACTATTACTTTTCTATTCCTTGGTACAGGTTATTCAACACGTTGGCACTATCGATTCACACCGTTATTAATAACTCAAATATTAGCAATATTGTGCTTTATTGGAATATGGAAAGTTCAACACACACTTTTTTGGATATGTGCTTTTGCATTGATTGGTGTCTCCGTAGCGTTCAGCTATTTCAGTAGTCTATATTATGGGTTACACATGCAATTGGATAAGGGAAATAAGAGCGGATGGCACGAAGCAATTTTAGGAATAGGTAGCTTGTTAGGACCATTGTTAGGAGGTATTGCAGCCGATTCAATTTTGGGACCGCAAAGTCCATATCTTTTGTGTGCTGTGGTAATATTATTCGCAATTGGATTAGAAATATTTATTATTTCAAAGAATTGGATGTCAGCGGATGCTCTTTAATGTAATCTTCATTGACAGAAATACCAAGTCCAGGACCATCAGGTACAGTTACCACATGGTCAACGATTTCTGCTCCATCAATTGCTAAAGCATCTAAAAACACAGGAGCGTTCAGCTCAGCAGGAAGAACTAAGTCGATTGTTGAAAATAAATGAACACTTGCAATGAAACCAACACCTGCTTCTGTTAACCCGCTACCGAGAAGTTCCAGTGCATTCGCTTCAGCAACATAAACACTTTTGAGACAATCTAACAGACCACCCGATTTACAGATCTTCAATACAACAGCATCTGCACATTCAAGTCGGGCAATTTTACCGAGATCATAATATGAGAAACAACCTTCATCAATGGCAATAGGAATCGCAGCTGACTCTCGTACACGTTTCATACCAAACCAGTCTTGACTTGATACCGGTTGTTCTATACAATAGATTTCGCGTATGTCTTTCACGCGTTTTAACAATTCTAATGCATTGGAGGGTGTGTAAGATTGATTGGCATCAATCCAGAGTTTTGCTTGAGGAACAGCTTCATGTATAGCCAATATTCGATCTTCGTCTTCGATTGGATTACCAGCAACTTTTACTTTGTAACAGGAACAGGGAAATAATGCTTTTGCCTTTAGTGCCATAATTTCTGGTGTATCAATACTCAACGCATAACTCAAGGGTATCTCATTATGTTGTTTACCACCAAAAATTGAATGGATCGGAACATTTAAAATTTTCCCACACAAATCATACAAGGCAATGTCAACCGCAGCTTTTGCAAATGGATGTCCGTTACTCACTGCAGGTTTTAAGGCATGATCTATCAAACTACGAATTTCGTTTAGGTTCAGCGGGTTTTTTCCTAAGAGTAAAGGGGCAATATGGAAACGAATCGTTGATGAAATTGACTCTGTTGTTTCATAACTCCATGTGGGTAGTGCGCGTTGTTCCCCCCAACCAGAATAACCATCATCAGTTGTGATTTTGACAAATATGTGATCTCCCGCTGAATCTGAATCTCCTACAAATCCTGTTCCAATAGTAAATACATCTTTCATTGCAATAGCAGTGGGGTATATTTCTACATTTGAAATTTTGCTCATGTTAATGTTGGTATCTCCAGTAATATCTCAGAATTGCTTTACATAGAAATTGAGTATAAAACACTTTATTTTATCACTCTCCATTCAAATAATCAATTGTAATTATATTGATATTCATCAATTTAGACTTGACAAAATGTAAATTTATATGTAAAAATAAAACTGAATACAATGCAATACTTTTGATTTCTTGTATAAATATTTCGTATATGAATCATACTACAATATCATCAAGACAAACATAGGAGCTAACATGCATACCGACCCAGATTCTATTGATGAACAAAATCTACCTCTTTTTCCTTTAAATGTTGTTCTTTTTCCTGGTGGTATGCTACCTTTACACATCTTCGAACAGCGTTACCGCGAAATGGTAAAGTATTGTATTAGGCATGAATCCTCCTTTGGAATTGTCATGATAAAGGATGGTGAAGAGTCAGGTGAAGCAGCAAAACCGTGCAAAATTGGTACTGTTGTTGATTTAGTAGAGGTAGACCGTTTTCCTGATGGGCGCATGAATATCGTAACATCAGGACATTCACGTTTTGAAATACTGGAGGTAGACAACGAACTCCCATATTTGGTTGGAAGGGTACGCATTTTAGATGCTTATGATATGGAAGCAGACAAAAAACTTGAGAAAATTGCTTCTGAAACGCGTCAACTATACATTGAATACGAATCCTTATCAAGTTTTTTAAGGTTTGGTTGGCAGCCACCTGAAGAAAATCCAGAACATCCACAACAATTAGCATTTCAAATCGGATCAAGGTTACGTATTCCAAATAATGAAAAACAGGAACTATTGGAAATTATTTCTTTTGATGAACTCCTAAAACGTGAGATTGAAATATTAAAAGACTTTAACCGACAGATAGCTTTCCAATTAGCAGCGAGAAATAATTAATCTCATTCAATAGGATACGTGATTAAACATTGATACATAGGTGCACATGACACAAACGGGTGAAAGAGATTCATGGCACTCAGGTCTACAAAAAACCGATTTACTGATACACGAACTATTAACATATCCGGTAGAGACTTTTTGTATGTAAGCAATCTTCTCTCTTTGTTTAGGTTGTTGATAGTTCCTATCTTGTTTTGGTTCATTTATAAGGAAAATTATCCACTCGCTGTTGTTGTTGGTGGAGTCGCAATTATTTCAGATCTATTGGATGGGTTTTTTGCGCGATTACTAAAACAACACTCAGAACTGGGTTTTATTCTTGACCCAATTGCAGACAAATTCGCTATTGGTGCAGGAATATTTGCACTCGTTTTGTCGCAAACAAAATTTCCGTTATTAGCATTCATAATTGTTGTTTCTCGAGATATTGCAATCGTATTAGGTAATGTGTACCTTGCATATAAGGCAAAAATGATAACACGTTCAAATTGGTGGGGTAAATGCACAAGTTTTTCACTTTCCATTGCCTGTATACTCTTTCTAATGCGTTCAATGGATATACATTTACCAAATAAGATAGAATATTTTTGTCTATATGTAGCTATAGTTTTTGTAGTCATATCATTTGTTAGTTATTCACGACATATGATAAACATCTTAAAAACTGAATCAATTCAATCTAAAACAGTACTGGACAATTAGTTAGTATCTGGTATTTATTCTATATATTTACTATATAGAATATACAACATGGTTAGGAAACAATAATGGATCTATATCTGAGTCCTTCTGATATCTCGGAAGTAATTGGTGTTGATGAAGAAATAATTAAACAGACTTTGGACCGCAAATATCCTGAGATAGAACCATTTCTGCGTGTTGTTTCTTCACCTTCAGAAATAGAGGGGGAGAAACCAAAAGCCACTTTCCAAATGCGCATTGATGGGTTAGCACCACTAATCACACAGTTAAGTTTCAATATTCCAACAGATGAGATTATTGAAAACTTGATTTGTCAAGTTGTACATATTGCATATCTTCGTGAAAATAATGAAAAATTGGAAACAGAAATTGCTAAACTTCGTGAGGATATTAGAGTCCTTCAAGAAGAAAGAGCTGACTTACGAATTCAAATCAATAATTTACAGGAGGAAAAGCCAAAATCTTGGAAAGACAGATTATTCAAGACAGGTGATTAAACCAATTTTCATTACCAAATGTTGAATTAATATGCAATGACACAACAAAGAAGTAGACACCTCATTTCAATCGGATTGTTATTTATTGGTATCCTTTTTCTCTATTTAGAACTCAAAAACATCACATCATTACCAAAATTAATAACAAAAATTGATGTCTTACTTAGAGGAATTTCATTTGTAATACTGAGTATCGCAGCGATACATGCAAGTTTAGTTTATAACAATAAGCAGCGAATCGTTATTATTTCTTTACTCGGTATAGGAATAGGGTATAGTTTTTTGTTTTTTCCTGTACCTACTATTCTTCAAGGATCGGCATTTCACCTATTGTTTGCAAGTTCAATTGCATTTGGGATGACTACAACATCAACCCGTATCGCGACATTTGCATCAACAATATGCATCCTGTTAGGTATAGTATTCTTATATCAAACAGTTGTACCTTCACTTAGTGGTATATCGCTTTACCTACTTCTGCCGGGAATCATTGTTTTTACCATTGTCAACACACAGAAAGTTCTGTGTGAACGGATTTCTATTGGATTAATAGGTCTGGGATTATTGTTTCTTTGCCAACCATTCTTTATTCTATTTTATCAAACAGGTTTTCAAATTCTTCTCACTGGTCTAACAGGTTTTATTGTTGTTGCGCACAGATGATAGTTATCACTTATTGACAATTTTACCCACCTAAGTCGAAATCATCCAAAATACTATATCTACTTATCTCCTTAGATTGAATGTAATAGTCGTATGTCATCATCTAAATCAACACAGATAGTCATAATTGGTGCAGGTATAATAGGAGCATCAATAGCTTATTTCCTTTCCCAGCGTTCCCAAAGCAATATAACTATTCTTGAGCGCGAAACTGCAGGATCTGGTGCTTCTGGACATTCTTTTGCTTGGGTAAATGCATTTGGAAAAGATCCGCGTGATTACCATACACTTAATCGACGTTCATTGGATATGTGGTATAGGATGGAACATCATCTTGATGCTGATATTGGCATTCACTATGGGGGTGAAATGCGATGGGAGAATACGAAGGAACGCGCATCACAATTACAACGACGAATAAAGCAGCTACAAACTTGGGGTTATCCATGTCAACTCATTTCCCACGATGAGATGTTAGAATTAGAACCAAGGTTAAATCCAGGAAATGTAGAATCCGCATCCTATTCAAATGCTGATATCCATGTAGAAACTGACAAATTTATATCTGCATGTCTTAATTCTGCACAAGCATTTGGAACAGAATTACATACAGAATCCAAAGTCATAGATTTTGGAATACAGAATAATAGAATTGTCTCAGTGAAGACAGAGAACACCGAATTTCCGTGTGATGTTGTCGTATTGGCAAATGGTATTCACATTACAGAACTTGCTTCTTTGGTAAATATTCATATACCGCAACAACTAAGTCCGGGTATTGTTATCAAGACAACTCCATGTGATACTATTCTAACGAATGCCGCAGTTATCCATGCACCTCCCAAAGATGTAGGCTATCAACACATACATCTCAGACAAATATCCGATGGCAGTCTAAGAATTGGGCAGGGAACACAGGAAGGTATTAACAATGACGATTCACAGGAATACGCTGACGCGTTATTATCACGAGCCAAAACATATCTACCAGCAATAGGTGATGCCAATGCTATTACTACACCTGTTGGTTACCGTCCAATGCCACTCGATGGATTTCCAATAATAGGTTTTACAAAGTCCGTACCCAATATGTATGTAGCAGTAATGCATAGTGGTGTAACCTTAGCACCGTTGGTAGGTGAAATGTCTACTATGGAGATTATGGACGATGTGTGTATAGACTGGTTTGAACCTTATCGATTAGAAAGGTTTCTGTAGTCCTACGGAATTCACACTATCTTATCGTAGATTACTCAAAAAGCACTAATTTACCTTCTTTAACAATCAGGACTTTTGTATCATATACTGCATCACCATTTTCATCAAATGAGAATTTTCCTAATATAGTATCATAATCCTTGATGTTAGTAAGTGCGTCGCGTATATCATCTGGATTAGTTGAATCGGCATTTGCAATTGCTTTTGCCAGAATATAAAGCGTTGCATACGAACGGGCAGCATAGTTGTTAGGTTTTATTCCATAGGTAGCTTTATAAGTATTGACAAAGTCTTGATTACCCGGAGTTTCAAGTGCAGAACCCCAACCGACAAAAGTGATAGCTCCTTGTGCTGCCTTACCCGTTGCTTCAACATCTGCATCGGTTAAGGTGCGTATAAATATTGGAACAGATATACCGAGTTCATGGGCTTTGCTAAGGATTCCAGACTTTTCTGGTGGTAAAGATGAGACAAATATAGCATCTGGTTCCAACACTTGTATTCGTGTTAACTGGTCCGTAAAGTCATCATCACCACCCCTGAACGTCTCTGTAATCAAAACTTTTATATTCTTAGTTTTAAACGCTTCCTGTAATGCAGTATCCGCATCGGTGGAAAATACATCTGCTTCATCATATAAGGTAGCAACCTCTTGATAGTTAAGTATCGGATGTGTCGTTGCTATTCCATCTGGAACCAGCAATTCAGTAGTCAGTGCAATTCTAAATGCATAATCACTAATTGCACTAAGTCCACGCGCAGCCGAAGTCGGACTGATTGTTACAACCTGTTCATCATGAGCAATTGGAAAAATCTGTTTTGATGCTGATGAAGTCGCAGGACCAATGACAACTTTAACATTGTCTTCATTGATTAGCTTATTAAATGCTGAAACTGCACCTTCAGGTGTGCTATTGCTATCCTCAATTATAAACTCTAGTTGCAACCCCGCAAGTAGTGTTTCATTAATCTCATCACGTGCCAACTTCAATGCATTTTCTATATGCACACCAAATGCTGGTTCGAGTCTACCTGATTGAGGTATAACAACTCCAATTAATATTTTTTCATCAGATACTTCGTCGGTTGAAGAGTCTGTATCAAGTACTTGTTTTACTCTTTCGCAACCAGATACGAACACTAACACTACAGTTATTACCAATGCCAACATAAAAATACTTCTTCTAAAAGTGTTCATAAGACTCCTATAATGTGCACACATTGTGCAGGTAAATTTGTTCAGATAAATGTATCAATTATGTTATACCACAACATACAATTATATCAATTAAATAACGCATGTCAAGATGTAATATTATCAGACTATGATTCACATACCTTGACCCATTTTAGATAATCCTGTATAGTAAGAGTGTAAACTCATGCTTTATATTAAAATTTTGAATGGGGTTATATGAAAAAAGATTCAAACCAGTCAGTGCATTGGGGAATTCTCAGTACAGCGAATATAGCAAATAAAATTGCCCGCGCAATAGGTCTGGCACATAATGCCAAATTGGTTGCGATTGCCAGTCGTAACGAAGAACGGGCAACCGCATGGGCACAAAAACACAACATCCAAACCGCTTATGGTAGTTATGATGAATTGTTATCCGATTCCTCTTTAGATGCAATTTATATTCCACTTCCTCCTTCAATGCATGCACAATGGACTATTCAGGCGGCAGAACAAGGAAAACATGTGCTATGTGAAAAACCGCTTTCTGCTAATTCAGAAGAAGCGACCCTTATGGCAGATGCATGCCGTCAAAACGGTGTTCAACTTATGGACGGTGTGATGTGGGTTCATCATGAACGTACCAACATGATGAAGCAGAAATTAACTGATTTAGGAGAACTACGTAGAGTAACTGCAGCATTCACATTCAATTGGGAAAATATTCCTACCAATAATATACGTGTGAACCCAGAATTAGCGGGTGGATGTCTCGGTGACCTTGGCTACTATTGCGTTCGTGCGATTCTGTGGGCATTTGAAGAGATGCCAAAGCAGGTTTATGCCACTGCCCGGTACAAGGTCGGTGTTGACTTTAACTTGTCAGGAATACTCTGGTTTGAAGATGAGCGTATTGCAACTTTAGACTGTGGATTTGATACTGGTCACAGAAAGTGGTTTGAAGTAGCTGGCACTCATGCGTCCCTCGTCTGTGATGATTTCACTATTCCAAACTCCGTAGAATCTGCGCGTTTTTGGATACACGGTGCGGAAAATACCAAACACGAGACAGGTACTTGTATCCAGGAGGTTAATATGATTGAGAGATTTTCCTCTATAGTGCAGTCGAACAATCTTGAATCGCAATGGTCAGATGTAGCAGTCAACACGATGCGTGTATGTGATGCCTTGCTTGAATCCGCTCAACAAGAAGAAATCGTTCACATTTAAACCGAAGGCACTTATGAAGATAACAAACATTGAAACATACATTGTAGATGGTGGATGGAGACCTTGGATTTTTGTCAAAGTTGAAACTGACGATGGTGTTACTGGGTACGGTGAATGCAGTGATGGTAGGAATCCGAATGGTGTTGTAGGTGCAATAAGAGATTTGACTCCGTTGTTAATAGGTCGTGACCCACGTGCTTACGAGATGCTTTTTTGGGATATGATTCGTGGTTCAAGGCAGAGTCCCGGTGGTATAGCAGCAAAGGCAATAGCAGGTATCGAATTGGCACTTGTTGACATCAAAGCAAAGGCACTGGATATATCTGTTGTTGAACTCTTTGGCGGTCCAACACGTAATGACATACGAGTCTATTGGTCACATTGCGGATCATCTCGTGCAAACTACTATGAACTAATAGGTGTTCCACCTCTTAGATCGATGGACGACATAGCAGCATTAGGTTGTGAAGTGGTTGATAAAGGTTTCTCTGCCTTAAAAACAAACATTGTTATTCCTGGAGATCCTGCATCTGTTTATTTTAGTGGATTCGGTCAAGGACCTGGTTCCACAGATGGCAACGTTTCGACAGAATTACTGAATCACATTGAAATATTAATTTCCACATTTAGAGAAGCCATCGGACCAAATGTCGGTCTGAACCTTGATCTGAATTTTAACTTCAAACCGGAAGCGTGTATGCGTATTGCGAAGGTCTTGGAACCGTATGACCTGTTATGGTTAGAGATTGATATGTATGACCACGAGGCTATTCGTCAAATCAAAGATTCTACTTCTACTAAGATTTGCACTGGTGAGAACCTATACTATATGCGTGAATATATCCCATATTTTGAGACACGGGCTGCAGATGTCTTTATGGTAGATGTTCCTTGGAACGGATTTGCACAGTCTAAGAAGATAGGTGATTTGGCTGAAGTCTACCAATTCAATGTCGCTCCACACAACTATTACAGTCATCTTGCTACATATATCAGTGCGAGTCTCTGTGCAGTATTACCTAATGTACGCATTATGGAGGTCGATATTGACGATGTTCCTTGGAAAGATGACTTGACAACTCATACGCCAGAAATTGTAGATGGTTATATGAAGATCCCAACTCGTCCTGGATGGGGTACTGAACTCAATGAGGAGGCTGTCAAGGCACATTTATGGGATGACAAGCGAGGAGATTGGTAGAAAAATCATAGGGTTGGTTAAACCCAAAAACCTTGCTTATTGATTTAATCTATCGTGCAACAGCATCTGATCCAAGATTTTCCTGAATCCATGCCCGAAGCGGTACATCTTTATCTCCAGGTGACGTATAACCCATTCCTCCAGTGCTTTTACCTAAAATCTGTTGGCGAATCGGGTCAGCCTTTTCCAGATAATGTTCCACCGTCATGTTATCACGTGGTTGAAGCCAACGATAACTATATCCGTAGAAAATCACCTTACGTGTGATGTCTGAAGTATTCTGACCTACTGCATGCCACAGTCTACGATCAAAAAATACTGCTGTACCCGGTTTAGCAAACACTGGTGTCGCACCATCAGGATTAGTTTTATCATCGTCTGGCATTTTGACCTTATTGTGTTTTTGACTGCCGGGAATCACGCTGAAATTTCCTCTACCTGGTACAGATGTATCAGTCAAGAAATATGCTACTTTTAATGAAACCCGTGGACGTGGATTTCCTTCTAATTCGATATTGAGTCTGCCACTATCTTGGTGCCATCCAAGTCGTCTCTGTTTATCTCGCTCTTTAGGTGGAAGCGGGGGTAAGGCAATCATGTGGGAGTGGTAGAGTTTGATATTCCAACCCAAAATACCCCAAACTTTAGGAAAAGTAGTATGCCAATCAAGCATCTCTATGAAGATATCATCTCTCCCCACGAAATCAAGTATGTTGAATCTTGCATTCGAAGGAAGTTCATTTTTGTTTAAGTGTTCAGCACCGATTCTGTCGAATGCGACTATCAACTTTTCAACTATCTCTGGTGGAACTGCATCTTCTACAACAAAGTATCCATTGTCTTCAAATTGTTGTTGTTCTGATTCAGTCAGACAGTGTTCTAAACATAGCGGGTCCATAGGTAACCTCTTATTAACTAAAACTATTGCTGTTCTTTAGTATTCAATAAACTTATTGTGAATTAAAGTTCCATGCTTCAGTACCATATTTGGTATTAACTAATCTTTCGGCGTGATCCATTTCTGATAAAGAAATATTATCAGGATTAAACGTAATTTCTAAGTCGAATGTTTCAGTGATTGCTTGTATAAGCGTTTTTCTTTTTATGAAACGTCCATCTATATTAACAGCAGATGTTTTTTCACGCAACATCTGTTGAACGTCGGTGTGTTTTGAAACATGTTTTAGGATTGTTTCAGGAGGCATATCCAACGAAATATATCCTTGAAACATGATACCGTTACGGTTTCGTCTTACTGAAACACCAGCCAATTTTTTATCATTGCACATCACATCGTGTTCAGCGGGATTTGTTAGGCAGATATTTTGTGTTGATTGTTTGACATTAGTCTTTGAACCAAAACAATATGCAGTAATTCCAAGATTAATAAAGGCTTTTACAAGACAATTACAGATACTTTGATATGTCTCTGAAACAGTCACTTCACCTGGATGACGGGGCAGAATCAGAGAATATGTGAGATCCCAACCGTGCACCACCGTTCCTCCACCTGTCATCCGCTTTACCAATTGAATCCCTTCTTTTCTACAAACTTCCACATCAACTTCCTTGGGTATATCCTGAAAATATCCAAAACTGAATGCGGGAGTTTCCCAATCGTAAAAACGCAAAGTTGGTGTCGGAAGTTCCTTCTGTGCGATCAATATTGCCTCGTCAAGTGCCATATTCATCGATGCACAGTTCTTTTCCATAACCAGAAGGCGTCCAACAGTATTCATTAGGATATAGCAACTTTGCAGACAGCAGTTGTGTGTGCATCACAATACCAGAAGTTTCCATCCCAATAGGTCATTCCATGTGGTTCAGGATGCGGTTCCGGTATCTCAATTTTGTCCAAATGACTGCCATCTTTTGGATTGAGTTTATATATTGCACGATGGTTCGTCTCAACACACCAAAGATCGTCTCCGACCCAAGCGATACCGTGTGGCCTATCATCAGGAGCAGGAATTGTATGAATCACTTTAAAATCGTTTTCAACATCGACTTGGTAGATAGTTGCAGAGGGTGGTACTGCAATCCAAAGTTTATTGTCTCTCCATTCCAAGCCGTGTGCACCTGTTTGTCCAGCACCGGGTGTTTCATAAGTAGCAAGCGTATCCCCACTTTCTGGATCAGTTGAAAGGATTTCACAACTATAAGTAGAAGCAAGCCAAAGATGAGTTCCAGTGTGTGTAATACCACTACCTTTGTCTGAACCTGTCGTAAGTGTCTTTTTCACTACACCATCATAGGATACGAGATGGACTTCATTGCTCTGTTGATCAATAATCCAGAGTCCGTCTTCGGTGGCTTGCATTCCATTTGGTTGTGGACCTGGCGAGTCGAATACTTTTTCGATTGTTGGCATAAGAAATCTCCATATAAGTCTTGATTATGTATTATTATACCACTATCGTCTTGTCGGATATGTAACAATCTAACACATTTTATCATTAGTTAAGGACAAGTGTCTTTCTTTAGTAAGTGAGCATGCTTTTTTGTTGTATATACCTTCCCATTAACAAATTCGCTACTTTTAAAATCTGTGATTAAATCTTTGTCTCCCTTACGGTTGGTAATGAGAATTTTTACACCAGCAATTATTGCCAACGCAATAATATGATTATCGTCTGATTTAATGTTTCCTATAAGTTCATCTGACTTTTCTTGGACACCCTTAGATACCAACTTGAGATGTCCAGAGCGTAGAAGTTGGTCTCTCAAAGGATGCATTCCACCTTTAAACCATTCCTCTTCAAATTTAGGGATATTTGAGTAGACTATTTTACCGTTTCTTCTTTCCAACCACCTCCATACCTCTTCCATATCTTCATCTGTGCTGTCTTTGAATTTATGGAAAGAATTTGTATCCAAAATCGCACACATATTAACCCTCAAATCCCATGAGTCGTTTAGATTCATTAAGGAAAAACTGTCTATAATGATTTGGCACATTAGTTAGATTCGCCATTTCATCAAAACCTATATTATGTACTTTGACAATATTTCCTTTCGGTTCAAAGTAGATTAGCGATACATCTTCAGGTTTGATGTTACCATTTCTGATTTCAATCCGTGCCCGATCAATCATATAATCACTGTGTGTTTCAACTATGAATGACTGGTTACCCTGGTTTGCCAATTTTGCTAACAGAGAAGAAAATTCTGCTTGTGCTTTTGGGTGTAGGTGCACTTCAGGTTGTTGTAGTAAAGCGTAGGACGGCATTGAATAAGTGCGTTTATTGTTACGAGAAATACTAGGATATAATACTTGAACCAAAACAGGTAAAATTTGACTTACACCGTAACCCACATCCATGATATTAGAAGAAGGACCTCTGACTTTGAATTGCAATTGGAATGGATCACCCAGTGAATGTCCTAGTTTTTTGATTCTTATATTCTGAAATAAGCCTGAACTCTTACCAAATTTTACTAGGTGTTTTTTTATTCCTTCCCATTCATTTTTTTGTGCTGCATCTAATCGCATTAACAACAGGGGAATATCGCTTCCTTCAGGATCGTTAAACTCTCTCATTGGATCGTAGGTGCGTTCAGGACGGGAACGTATTGGTGATGTACTTAATATAGAAAGATTGTACCACAAATCCCATGGTTCAGCCATGACTTCTATAGGATTAGTAAGACTCTTCAAATATTTTACAAGTGCCATTGCACTTTGTAAGTCTTCTTTAAATAAATTTATTGGTAGATGATCCAAATTATCCAAGATATGACTCAGTGGAAATTGAGAAATTATGTTAGAGTTACAAACTAAATGATATTGGTGTCTATTACTATCAAAGGATTCCATACCAAAGGGTTTTTCCAATGAGTCTTTGATTTTAAAAACGACTTCACCATTTGGAAATACAATGGATACTAAACTGATACTAGGTTCAACTGCTTCCTGCCTTTCAATAAATTCAACTGTCCATTCTATATCATCGTTAGCGTATTTAGAAGTAAAACCAAGTTTAAAGGCTTTTTCTTTATTATTACTGTTTCTGACGATATCCTTAAAGGTTCCCAATGAATAAGGATGAGGATTTGAAGGCTTTTCATTGAAATCTACTCCTCTTCCACGCAAATAGTTAACCAACACATGGAAACAAGCGAGGGCAGTAGTTTTGCCAGTACTGTTTTCTCCGACTAAAAAGGTCAAAGGTCGAATTTCAAGAGTTTGTCGTTCTCCGAAGCAGCGTACCTCTTCCAATGTGAATTGTGTAATACTCATACTCTCTTCCCCAAATAATGTAATGACACTAACTTAAAGTATACCATATTCTATCGGTATACGTAAGACATTTTCATTTTCTGATGATACCTGAAAATGACCATTGTTATAAAAATAACCGTGAAATATATGACATGGAAAATACCAAACTTACAAATAACAATACATAATGATTCAATTATTCAATGGAACGGTTTTGGCGAGGTAAGGAACACGCCATTCTTTATTTGGCAAGTTTCTCCTAATGAAGTTGATAGTCCAAGGTATAATAATTACTGACCCTAAAGTAAGCAATACCCAATCAGATCCTTCCATCAGGAATTGTTCATTATCTGGAAGTGTTTCATCCAGAGGTTTCAGAATAACCCCAATTACCCATACAATGAGGTTATTTAATATATGAATACAAATTGGGATAAACAGTGACTTTGTACGTATATATAAGGTAGATAAGACATAACCAAAGAAAAAACCACCAATGACATCAACATGAAGTATGCCAAAAAATAGGGATGAAACTAAGATTGCCTTAGGTGTACCCCATTTTATGGACCATCGCGTTAACAAAATACCTCGTACGAAAAACTCTTCAACTATAGGAACAAATAGTACTAAGTCAATAAAAACTAACACATTTACAAGTGCATATCCCTCACCTGCAGAATTTGGAATAGATGAGTTATCTGTGAAAAACCACCAATCTGCGAATTCAGGGATAAGATAGTGTAAAGTCAAATATTGTAAATAGAGGATTATAGTAGAAAAGATTATGAGTGGAAATGTCCATAAAGAGTACCTTCCAAGCATAGACCAAGTTGGATAGACACCAAACAATTGTTTGTAAGATAAACGCGAACGCAATAGGATCGGGGAAATACAAATTACAAAGATTACATGAAAGAGTATACCTCCAACTGCGTCTGATAGATTTTGGCTATTGTCAGACCAAGCAAGGTGAAGTACAAAGTGGATGCCACCACTCAAGAAAGCTGAGAGAAAGAAACAACACACGAGGGTTCTTCCTCTCAGTTTCTCAAAAGGAATGAAGGGTGTAAGTTCGTCTTGCATTGTTTGTATATGGAAAGGATGTTATCAGTTCATTTGTTTTGTTATATCTATTGAGGACAAAGTTACAAAATGTTACTTTTGCACAATGTTGTGTAATGATTACCAAGTCATAACCTATCATATGATGAAAAATTATCTAATTTACCACTTTTCAATTCATGATATATCCACATTATCCCTAATGAGCAAATTACCAAGAACAACCATACAGTAGCATGAGAAATAATGCTATATATCATCATTTTACTTAGACCACCTATTTGTGTAGATCCCGTATGTAAACTAAAGAGAATCTTTACAAGAATCCAATTCATGATTCTCCACATTAATAGAGAAATCCAAATCAGTAAAACTCCTGCTATTTTTGTCTTAATGTATAAATACAGGAGACATCCCATAAATGCAATTTGGAATACAAGAGTAACCGTTGTCAGTAGAAAATTTAGTGTAGAGTCCATAAAAATTGCTCCTATGAATTATATTATAGATTGAAAGTATTATACTAACAGTAATTACTTAGAAAATTAAAGTCAAAAAGATTACCAATTTGGTAAGATTTATGTTAGTATATCCATGTTTTGGTCAAACCGAAGTAACACACTCGGTTTTCATTTAAAGTAATTTCTGGAATAAATGCTCTTGAATACACAAATCTCATAATAAAAACCTGTAAAATCTCTTTATGCTACAAAGCATACTAATAAACATATAAATAAACATATAAACACTGTCAAATAATAATAGTAGGAGTAAAATGAAAACAGTAACATTTCACGGAATTGTCGCTGCAAGACATATAATAAACAAGTATTTACAACCAACACCATTACGATACTATCATGAATTATCTGATGAACTCGGTTTTGAAGCATATATTAAACATGAAAATCATCTACCGACCAGAAGTTTTAAAGTGCGTGGCGGGATCAATTTCATGTTTAATTTACCTGCTGAACAGAAAAAACAGGGAGTAGTCACAGCCACGCGTGGCAATCACGGACAGTCCATTGCTTATGCTGCTGCACAGTTTGGTGTAAAAGCAACTATCGTAGTTCCCCATGGAAACAATCCGGAGAAGAACAGTGCTATGCAGGCATTTGGTGCAGAACTGATTGAATACGGCAATGATTTTGATGAAGCACGCGAATTATGTGATACACTTCAAGCAGAACGTGGTCTGTACTACATTCACCCTTGTATGGAACCTGCACTTGTCCATGGTGTAGGAACCTATTCCTTAGAGATCTTTGAAAAACTACCGAATGTTAACACTATTATTGTCCCGATAGGTGGTGGTAGTGGTGTCTGTGGTGCGATTACAGTCGCAAAAGCAATTAATCCGAATGTTAAGGTCATAGGTGTACAGGCAGAGAATGCTCCTGCAGTCTACCGTTCTTGGAAAGCAGGTAAACATGTAGAAACCGATACATGTGATACAATCGCCGATGGACTTGCTACGCGGGTTCCATTTCCAATACCCTTCTCAATCATCAGTGATGGAATTGACGACATCGTATTAGTTAGTGAGGAAGAGATTCAACAAGGAATCCTTTCAGCACTTCGTTATACACACAATTTAGCAGAAGGTGCAGGTGTTGCTGCTCTTGCGGCTGCGATTAAACTGTCAGACACTTTAGCAGGCCAAAACGTAGCCATGATAATGAGTGGCGGAAATTTAGATTTGGATACGCTTAAAGAAGTTTTGACTTATTCCTAAGTATACCAGTTGTGTATTACATATACGGGTGGAGAGTCTTTCATCAATTGAATCTCCACCCAATCCGCACCTTTAACAAATTCATTCCGAAGTGCATTTGTCAGGTCTGGACTAATATTTAGGCTGGTCAAGTCCCAACGTAAATTTTGACTATTTTCTACCATAACGTTTACTTCCTCTGCAATGAGAGAAACGCGCTGTACGCCACTGTCTTTTCTATATATACGCAAACTTGAAAGCAAGTAATGGATTGTTTGCTGTGGGTCGCGCATTTCAGCAATATAAATAATACCTGTATCTCTGTGCAGATAGTGACCGAAACGCAACAGTTTTAGATTCCCAAGAAAATGATCTGTCTCATATTCTTCAGGACGAGGTAACCCTCCATAAAGTAGAATACATTGACAGTTATATTTCTCTATTGCATATTTTACAGCTAACTGTCCATCTGTATAATCCTTATCTGTTTGTCCAACCCACTGTTCAACTACCTGCTTAGTTTTCGTTGTAGTTCCATTCACGGAATCAAGGTCACCGATTAAGATATCGGGAATAAAGTTGTTACCCTCCATTTTGTTCAATTCATCAAAGATACGCAAACCACCATCAGCACATAAGGTTAGGTCACCATTATCAATTCCAGTATCAATCTCTAACCTATAAAAATCAATATTTCTTAAATCGTAGTATCCATTAAGAAAGATGCGTGCAGTTTTCATTATATTTTTTTGTGATATTATAGGTAGGAATCAATCGCTTAGGATGATATGCCTGTTTCACCTGCTTTAGATTCTCTAATCCTGAATCATCCATTGCATTTATCCATTTATATGACCCCAATAATTCTTTGCAGAATTCACGATATATAAATTGTGCTAATCCTTTTTTGTTCAGATCTGATATTTCAAATAGGACACAGAAGGTATCTCTATTCAGTTCATATCCGAAAGTGTAAGCACATAATTGTCCATTGATACGAACAACCCTGCCAACTAATCCCAATTCTTCTGCATGAGTAATCCCAATCCGATGTGCTGATTGTGAGTCATTCAACATTGCTTGATAGATAGGATCATCATATTTCCCTGCGCGTTTCTTACGCCAACTCTCATATAATTCTAAACATGCATTTTTATGAGATGATTGATAGTGAGTATATTCTGCCAACGGATACCGTGTAATAAAAGCGTTATAAGCATTTCTTTGTTGTTTGTAACCATTTCCACGTAATTCACTCATTTCTTCAGTACTATATACATATTCAGTTTCTTTTACGTAATCATCAAAACCCAATGTATTAAATACAGAAAGCATTTCTTTTGGGACATTTTCAATACGTGCAATCTGCGGATTTTGGTTTGAATCAATCATAAATTGATATGCTTTGTTTACCACCTCTAAATAGGTTGGATTATTGATAGAACATGGAATCGGTAGAATCGGCATAAAGTAGTCATCGTCATGTTTTGCATATACACAGAGATAATCCATTTGGTCCGAAGTGGTATGTTTTGGAGAACTACAGATTGTAAATAACAGATCGAAATAGTCTTGCCAGATATAAAGAGGTGCAAAAGCATAATTGGATAATGGTGTATAAGGTTGATCAACATATTTGTCAAAAATCGGTTTGTCTTCAAGTGTTAAGGGACTGAGTTGCATATCTCTACATTGTATTCCAGCGTATGAAATACTTTTACAGTATCTCGAAATTCACCGATTAAGTTCCAGTTTTTGTGAATAAGTGTGATTATCTGTTCGGATTCAACATATTCAATTACGTGTTGAAGATGCTGCTGAAATGCTTCAGAATCAAAATGTGCTTCACTAAACGGACAGAGCATATCCACTCCCAGAACAACATTGCTTCTGTCTTCATTGAACATCAAAGTAAATGGGTAAAGTTGACAGTCAAAGGGACGGTTAGCATAGATTGTACATCTGCTCGTTTCCGGTTCAAAGAAAGGACATATAAAATAGTCTTTGTATGGTTTCAGCTTAATCTGTGAACTGTTGTCATCTTTTTGTGGATTGAATAAAGTTGGATTTACCCCGGTAGATATTACTTGTTGCTTTTCAGTATGTGTAAAGATAGGTGCGAGTGGACTATCTACATCCAAAAAACGACAGCAAACATCGCAGGAGAAGCATACTTGACTGGGAATAATTTGATATAGTTGAGCAATCGGAATGTTATTTATATTCACTGTTTAATGGGTCAGGACCAAAGAAATTAGGACCATTTGTGCCTTTTAGGAATGGAACTTCAATGATAAATAGCCAAATCCATATTAGTATCATATAGATAAAGAGGATAATAAATACAATAAAAATAACACCCAAAAATAGATAATCTATTGTATTCGGTTTAGGTAAATCAGCATATTTTTCAAGTGGGTACCAAAATGATTTGTTGCGATCATGTATCCTCTTTACCATTAGAACAAAAACCGACCATGAATTTAGCAGTATTATCGGGTAAATGATTATAAATGAAATACCTTCATATAGTTCGATCGGTATAATGATATTGATTAGATAGATAAACAGATAAATCCCAACAAATAACGGAACACCTTTAAACCAAAATTGTGATCGACTGATTCTTCCTTTAATGGAAAAGTAAAACTGCCATAGGCTCATTTAATATGTTTATATTCTCTTACTTATTCATTTTTCTATTCTTTCAGCACTTTACCAATTGCTTCAATCACAATATAGATATCATCATTAGTCATCCCCGGATGTAGAGGAAGACTAACGACGCGCTCAAAAACTTCCTCTGCATAAGGAAAATCTCCCTCTTTGTAGTCGTATTGTTTCTGATAAAAATCAAATAGATGTAATGGAATGTAATGTACACTACACTCAATATTTTCTTCGCGTAGGGTTTCAACGAATTCATCACGGTCTGTTTCTTGTAGTTGAATAATATACAAATGCCATGCATGTTCAGTTTCGTTATCTGGGACGAAGGGAGTTCTAATTTGTGAGAATTTCTGTAGTTCAGAGTGATATATTTCAGCGAACTTTCGTCTGCGTTCATGCTGTTTGTTAAGTTTCATGAGTTGGCATAAACCGATTGCTGCTTGAATATCGGTCATGTTGTATTTATATCCTTCAGAGGTGATGTCGTATCTCCAAATACTACGTCGAGACTGTCGTGACCATGCATCTTTGTCAATACCGTGTAGACGCATTGTCTGGAGTTGTTCAGCATAAGCATCATTGTTGGTAGTAATCATGCCACCTTCGGCTGTTGTTAGATTTTTGTTCGCATAAAAACTAAATGCTGAAAGGTCACCTATATTTCCTATGTAGTGTCCATTGTATTGAGTGGGTAAAGCATGTGCAGCATCATCAATCAAAATGAGATTATGCTTGTGACATATTTTCTGTAATACATCCATATCACAGGGAAGACCTGCGATGTGAACTGGCATTATCGCTTTTGTTTTTGTTGTAATCGCTTGTTCAATCTTAGCAATGTCAATGTTTAACGTATCTGGAACTATATCTACGAATACAGGTTTGGCACCGACATATCGGATTGCTTCTGCGGTGGCAGTAAAGGTATATGGTGTTGTAATGACTTCGTCCCCAATACCGATACCTGTAACCACAAGACTAAGATGTAATGCTGCAGTGCATGAACTTACTGCGATTGCATGTTTTACACCGAGGTATTCAGCAAATGCCCGTTCAAACTCACGGACTCTTGCACCACTACTTATCCATTTTGAAGCGAGAACTTGACTTACTGCTTCAATTTCTGTATCGTCGATCCAAGGACGACTGAAGGGTATAAAAGGTTTTTGTTCCACAAGTGATTCCTTATCAGACATTCATCTATGTTTCGTTTGTTTTAGGTCCCAGAATATGTATCATCGCTTCAAGTCCAAGTATATAAGTATATGCACCAAAACCACTTACTACACCCGCTGCAACCCCAGAAATATAGGAATGATGTCGGAATTCTTCCCGTGAATAGATATTGGATAAGTGGACTTCAACGACGGGGACTGCAACTGTTGAGAGTGCATCTCGGATCGCAATACTTGTATGTGTGTATGCAGCAGGGTTAATGAGTATACCATCTACCCATTCTATATGATCACCAATAATAGATACAATTTCACCTTCATGATTGGATTGTAAGATTTTTAGTACTACATCGTGGGGTGATGACGCTACAAACTGATCAAGCGCACTATTGATATCATTCAGTGTTTGGTGTCCGTAAATCTCTGGTTGGCGTTTTCCTAATAGATGCAGATTCGGTCCGTGTAGGACGAGGATGTTCATATTCTAATACCTTATGCTTATTTATAATAACAATCAAATTTATAGCTTTAAAAGGAATAATCCACTGTTGTATTTTATTAGAAATACGAAATTCAATCAATAACAATAATAGGCAGGATCATTTAGTTTTAGGTTTTTCACGCAGGATTTGGGAAATCCTGGTTCAGATAATAAAAGGTGAATCCAATAAACATCTATCCATTCCAATTCAAAGTCCTAACATTTTTTCTTTATAATCTTCCGTATTTTGCCTGTTTTAAATGTGACGTTTTGCACGTCACTGTGACGTTTAGAATCCAGTCTGGACAAGGAAAGTGACGCGATTTTCGTGTTTTTTTAAATTCCTTTTTATCTGTTTTATTCAATCTTATCTACGAAAATTGTTTCACCTTTTGAAAGAACATAGAACCCGATACATCTTTATTCTAAACACGTGTTAATTATATAGTATTCTTTTGTATATGTCAAATTAATATATTGACTATAGATATTTTATTGAATTTTCATTAAATTTGGGGTTCTGACAGAAAACACAAGAAAACAGACCAAATCAGATTGTTCTTAATCTATTTGTGGGTCAAGGGCATCTCGTAGTGCATCTCCAAGCAGGTTAAAACCTAATACTACGAGAAAGATTGCCATACCCGGTGCAGTAACAGCTAAAGGTACTTTGCGAATGTGTTTTGTGTTTTCATTTAGCATTGCCCCCCATTCAGGGACACCGATTTCCGCGCCAAGTCCGAGGAAGCTCAATCCAGCAGCATCTAATATCGCTGCACCGATGCCTAAAGTAGCTTGAACAATCAAAGGAGCAAGACAATTCGGTAGTACGGTAGTCACCAGAATTCGTATATCACTTGCCCCAACAACCTTTGCAGCAGTAACGTAATCCAACTCTCGCACCTTTAGGACAGATGCCCGTAGGATCCGCGCATATTGTGGGATATAAACTATTGAAACAGCAATAATAGCATTGGTTAGACTCTGTCCTAATATGGTTACAATAACCATAGCAAGTAGAATACTTGGCATAGCAAGGAGCATATCCATAACTCTCATAGTCAGGTTGTCTAACCAACCACCAAAATATCCAGCGATTGCACCAAACAATGTACCAAATCCCAGAGAAAAAGTGATTGCGATCAAACCTACCTTCAGAGAGATTCGTGAACCGTAGAGCACGCGGCTGAAAATATCACGACCAGTGCCATCAGTACCAAGGTAATGTTTACCTGAACTACCTTTCAGTCGTTCTGCTATATCTGTTTGCATTGGGTCGTGTGTTGCTATTAATGGTGCCAGGATTGCCAACATTATGAAAAAGATAATAATTGATGCGCCGATTGTTGCAGATGGATGTCTGAGTAGTTTACGTAAGACAAGGTGTTGTCCTGTTGCAGATTGGATTGTATTCATACTGTTTCATCTCCTACCCGAATGCGTGGATCCACATAGGCATACAACAAGTCAACAATAAGATTCACAAACATAAATAGAAATGAAACAAAAAGCACACCGCCTTGTACAGCACGGACATCGCGTGATTCCACAGCATCGCGTAGCCATGAACCGAGTCCGGGCCATGAGAATATGTGTTCTGTTAAGATTGCACCACCCATCAAATATCCGAATTCAAGACCTATGACCGTTAGTACAGGAACCATACTATTTTTCAATGCATGTTTGATGATAACGTTCCACTTTGACAGTCCTTTTGCATAAGCGGTCGTAATGTATGGTTGGTTTAATACTTCAAGCAAACTTGAACGGGTCATACGTGCGATAATTGCTAAAGGTATTGTTCCTAAAGTAATCGCGGGAAGTATAAGATGTGAGATTGCATTTCTGAAGGCAGCAAAGTTCCCCATCAATAGTGTATCAATTAGGTAGAAACCGGTACGATTTTCAATATCTAAACTCATTATAGAGTCCAATCGACCTGTAGCAGGGAAAATCCCAAGATAATAGGAAAAAATGAGAATAAGCATCAAACCTAACCAGAAGATTGGCATGGAGATTCCTGCCAGAGATATTGACATGGATGTGTAATCCCAAAATTTACCGCGATAGACAGACGCTATAATTCCTGCCATTATGCCAAATATGATTGAAAATGCCATAGCAGCAAGTGTTAACTCTGCAGTTGCAGGAAAATAACGTTTGATCTCGTCAATAACTGGTTCTTTTGTTTTAAATGAGTGTCCTAAATCAAGGTGGGCAAGATCCCAAAGAAATTTACCAAATTGATGATATAAGGGTTTATCAAGTCCCATATCTTCACGGAGTTGTGCGAGTACCTCTTCGGTCGCACGTTCACCTGCAATGGTGAGGGCAGCATCACCAGGAATGAGGTGTACCATCATGAAGACAAGGAGAGAAACTCCAAGAAGAGATAAACCGATGGATAGGAAGCGTTGGATTAAATATGAGAGCAATATTCAATCCTCACACGGTACTGATAACATATTTATATTATAGTGAGATTCCTTTAGAAAAATGGATTATGTAACTTCTCCTCTCCGACAGTTGTTGTTGGACCGTGACCAGGATATAGTCTAACATCATCAGGAAGTGAAAGGATATTATCACGAACACTATTAATTTCATCTTGATATGAAATATTTGGTCCACCAACTGAACCAGCAAATATTGCATCCCCAACGAATGCAGATGTGTGAGTTAGGAAACTGCAGCCACCGGGTGTATGTCCGGGAGTGTCAAGGACTGTCACCATCATATCACCGATACTCACAACATCAGAATGGATAACTTCATGCAATTTGGCTGCAGTTTGTGGCTTCGGTTCCTTCTTATGGATGTAGGTATTGCAACCTGTAGCTTTTTGTAATCTTGGTAACCCATCAGTATGATCTTTGTGTGAGTGAGTCAAAAGGATAGCAGTTGGGTTGACTTTATGTATATCTAATTGCTTTAATATAAGTTCTGGACTTGCCGCAGTGTCAATAATTGCAGCTTCATCTGTTGCTTTACAGATTAGTAGATATGCGTTAACAGGCCATCCACCAAAAGGTGTACTTACTGTGATAACATTGAGTTTTTCATCATCATGTTGTGCAATAGGCGATGGTTCCCACTGTTCTGTTGCTATTTCAAGTAGTTTCTTTCCGTTTAAATTCAGGACTTCTGCAAGTTTATGAACTTGTACTTCTGTAGGTTTTAAAGTATACTGTTCCATACGAGTTAGATCGGATTCAGTAATACCAGCTTCGGCAGCAATATCTGCATGTGTTTTATTTTGTCCACGACGGGCTTTACCAATGATGTCACCAAATTCATCTTCAAGAGCGTATGCCATGACAGTGTTCTCCTCAATCAAAATTTGACAGAAATTATACCAAATATATAGAGATAAATCAATTCAAAATAGATAGACTCAGGGTTATTTAGGTTTCAATTTAGTGTTGGATTCTCTTGTAGGTCGGAGGTCGCAAACTCGTTCCGACATGTGAACCCTAATGAAATGATACGTGTCGGAGGTCGCAAACTCGCTCCGACCTACGAAGAACTTAAAATGTCAGTTATGAGTTGAGCATAGTCAAACCCAACCAACGAATATATTCTAATGTATTTACGCTTGTTGTTTAATATTCCAAAAAGTTAAGAATAATTTAATCTTGGAAATATCGTGTCATATATTGACAAAAAAATAATGTTTTTGTATATTATATATAATCTAATTTATAGAAATTTAAAAGCATCTAACTTATAACAAGTTATATTAATGATACAATGATAAATAGGAGGCAACTAAATGTTTCAAGTATTGAAAAATTGCAACGTTTTACAAAATCCTATCTTTCCTACTTTTATCATAATTTTTACGTTGTCATTTTTTATTTTCACACCTGTGGAAGCACAACGTGATGAAGGAACCGTTGCAGGAATCTGGACATTTGACGATGGAACTGCTAAGGATAGTTCTAATCAATCTTTAAATGGAACAATTGTCGGTAAACCTGAATCCGTAAAAGGGATAGTAAATGATGCCTTGAGATTTAATGGGAGTAGTGACGGAATACAGATTCCCGATTCACCCAGAATCAATACTGGAGGACCATTTCCCAAGCGAACTGTCGCAGCTTTTTTTAACTGTGACAATGTTGACAAAGATCAACACCAAGTTATATTTGAAGAAGGTGGAAGAACGCGTGGATTAGCAATCTATGTATTTGATGGTAAAGTATATGGTGGAGCTTGGAATAGAGCAGAATACCATTGGCAAGGAGAATGGATATCAGCGGACATAAATTCAGATAGATGGTACCACGTTGCTGTAGTCATACGAGATGCTGCTGGAAAAGTGGAAAAAGATAAATTTGAAATGTGGTTGGATGGTAAACTCATTGATTCAACGGATGGTGGTCAACTTCATGCACATGGTGATAATAACGGTATTGGTTTTGTTAATCAAAATGCCGTTTTTCACGATGATGGGGGTAATGGTACTAACATCAATTGGTTCAGTGGAATGATTGATGAAATGATTGTCTACAGTTCATCCTTTGTTAAAGCGGATATACTTGAATTGACAATACCGCTAAATGTTGAACCACAAGGTAAATTCACAACTACATGGGCAAAACTGAAAAATCAATGATGATATAATTGGTTATATCTTCATATAATACAAATGTGACAAAAGTTATAATAAGGAGTTCAAACAGATGATAAAGAATGTCTCAATTTTATGCATTTTCATAATGATTTTCACACTTGCGGCTTTTGCAGCAAGGGACGAAGCAACTGTTAGAGCAATTTGGACTTTTGATGAAGGAGATGCCGCTGATACTTCAGGACATGATGTCAACGGTACATTTGCTGGTGAACCTGAAGTTGTTGACGGAATTGTTGGAAAGGCTCTACTATTTGATGGTGTAGATGATGGTGTCAAACTACCTGATTCAAATGGCTTGAATACTGGCGGTCCTTTCATGAACAGAACGATTGCTACATATTTTAAATGCACTGATGTTAGTATCTCTGATCATAAACAGACGATTTTTGATGAAGGTGGAAGAACACGTGGTTTTGTGATAAATGTGTATGAGGGAAAGGTCTATGTTGGTGCGTGGAACCGGGCAGAGTACAATTGGACAGGTGCGTGGCCCTCTGCAGAAGTAGAGTCTGATAGATGGTATCACGTAGCTCTTGTGATAAGAGATGGATCAAATGCTGTTGAAGATGACAAATTTGAGATGTGGCTTGATGGTGTAAAGATTGCAAGTGAACCCGGTGGACAACTTTTCGCACATGGTGATAATACTGGTATCGCACACACTAATCAAAATGCTGTATTCCACGATGACGATGGTGGTGGAACAGACATACATTACTTCGGTGGCGCAATTGATGAAGTGTTAGTATATAACTCAGCTTTTGATGATGATGATTTCTCTGAATTTGCTGATGTAATTCAAGCTGCGACAAGTGTTGAACCACAAGACAAATTTACTACGACATGGGGTACACTTAAATCAGATAGGTTACGATAGATTTTCCTTCAACGATTGTTAATTTATAAACTATAACATAAAGCGTGGTGGTATATCCTCCGCGCTTTATATTTTTAACAGTATAAAAATGGCTTGCCATATTGACACAATGCCTGCCAGATTTGTCCATTCAAATTGAATTTTTATTTGGTGAATACAATTTCTCTCATACATTGTGCTGTTTTCATAGAAAACATTGGCATAAATATTGCTTCTAAGTAGGATAAATTAGTAAAGTTCAAGGAGACACAAAATGAGATTAGACAGATTTACAATTAAAGCACAAGAAGCACTACAAACAGCACAAGTTTTAGCAAGTGAATATCAAAATCCAGAAATGAGTGTTGAGCATCTTATGCTATCACTCATCAGACAAACGGATGGGATTGTAACCCCAATTTTGCAGAAATTAGGAGCAGATATTCAAGGAATAGTAACTGCCCTTGAGGAGAAAATACAGAAATCACCAAAAGTTCAAGGAGACAGTTCAGACCTTCGCGTTTCAGGTTCATTACAATCAATTCTTGAAGCGGCACTTAAAGAGGCAAACACACTGAAAGATGAATATGTAAGCACAGAACATCTTTTGATAGCATGTTCGGATTCAAAACAGAGCGATGTGGGACAAATACTATGCGAGGTAGGAGTAACGAAGGATAATATCCTAAAGGCACTTATTGACATACGCGGAACACAACGTGTAACAGATCAGAATCCTGAAGATAAATACCAAGCACTCACAAGATTTGGTAGAGAACTCACTCAAGAGGCAATGTCCGGCAAACTTGATCCAGTTATTGGTAGGGATGATGAAATACGTCGTGTAATGCAAGTTCTATCACGTAGACGAAAAAACAATCCTGTGCTGATTGGAGAACCTGGTGTCGGTAAAACAGCAATTGTTGAGGGATTAGCTCAGAGGATTGCAGATGGTGATGTGCCAGAAAGCCTACGCGAGAAACGACTTATTGCGCTTGATTTGGGAGCACTTGTTGCAGGAAGTAAATATCGCGGCGAGTTTGAGGATAGACTCAAAGCCGTTCTCGCTGATGTTGAACAAGCAGAAGGTGAGGTAGTTCTTTTTATTGACGAACTTCATACCATCGTAGGGGCAGGTGCTGCTGAAGGATCAGTGGATGCATCTAATATGTTAAAACCAGCGTTGGCACGCGGAGAATTGCGGTGTATCGGTGCCACAACTTTGGATGAATACCGAAAACATATTGAGAAAGATGCAGCACTTGAACGCAGATTCCAACCTGTCCAGGTCCACGAACCGTCAGTAGAAGATACTATTGCTATACTACGTGGTTTGAAGGAAAAGTATGAAACACATCATGGTGTTCAAATTCAGGACAATGCCATTGTCTCTGCAGCAACTCTATCAAAACGTTATATTTCGGATCGTTTTCTACCGGATAAAGCAGTAGATTTAGTTGACGAAGCAGCATCTCGTTTACGCATTGAAATTGATAGTGTTCCTGAGGTAATTGACGAAGTAGAACGACGAATAATCCAGCTTCATATTGAGCAACAGGCTTTGGAAAAAGAGGACGATGATGCCTCAAAACAACGTTTAGACAAATTGAATCTTGATCTTGCTGAATTACAAGAGAAAGCAAATGTACTCAAAGCAAATTGGAAAAATGAGAAAACGAACCTAAAACAGATACGCGAATTGATGGAACAGGTTGAAGTGCTCCGCACAGAATCCGAACAAGCAAAACGTAGTGGTGACTTAGCGAAAGCATCAGAACTTGAATATGGTAAAATACCTGAACTTGAAGCACAACTGAATTCTCTGCGTGATGCGTTAGAAGAAGTCAGCAACGGCACTCACATGTTGAGAGAACGTGTCAGCGCGGAGGATATTGCTGAAATAGTCGCAAAATGGACAGGTATTCCAGTATATCGACTTATGGAAGGTGAAACACAGAAACTACTTCACATGGAAGAACGTTTATGTGAACAGGTAATTGGACAGGATGAAGCGGTTTCTGCAGTCTCAAACGCTATACGTCGTTCACGTGTAGGTCTCGGTGATCCAGAACGTCCACTTGGTTCATTCCTATTTATGGGTCCTACGGGTGTTGGGAAAACACATCTGGCAAAATCGCTTGCAGAATTCCTGTTTGATGATGTTAACGCCATAGTCCGTATTGATATGAGTGAATACATGGAGAAACATACCGTTTCCAGACTTATCGGTGCACCTCCGGGTTATGTTGGATTTGATGAAGGAGGACAACTGACTGAAGCAGTCAGGAGACACCCGTACTGTGTTATTCTTCTTGACGAGGTAGAGAAAGCACATCCAGAAGTATTTAATGTGTTACTCCAAATGCTTGATGACGGTAGAATGACTGATGGACAAGGACGTACTGTTGACTTTAAGAATACGGTTGTCATCATGACATCTAATATTGGTAGTCAATGGATAAGTGAATCAAATCTCGCCACTGAAGAAATTCGTCGAAAGGTAATGGATGCTTTACAATCCCATTTCCCACCTGAATTTCTGAACAGAGTGGATGATATGATTATTTTTGACCGTCTCGGTATTGAGGAATTGAAACAGATTGTAACACTTGAACTATCCAAACTGAGTGTTCGATTTGCTGAAATGGATATGACTCTTACGTTAACTAATTCAGCGACAGAGGAATTAGTAAATCGTGGTTTTGATCCAGTGTATGGTGCGCGTCCACTTCGTCGCACACTGCAACGAGATATTCTCAATCCATTGGCGATTGATATACTTGAAGGTAACTTCCATGAGGGTGATGATGTGGAAGTTGAGTTCAAGGAAGGTCAATTTCTTTTCAAACAAACTCGTAAATAATATCATTTCTAATAAATAAAGTGCCATTTGCTGAGGACTACTTGTAGGAGCGACCTCCCGGTCGCGACCAGCAAATCAACGGTATGAATGCCATTTAGGCATTCACCGGGTCGATCCTACAGAAGAAAGATTTCCAATCAATAACAATGGTTGAATCCAGTAATGGGACAATAAATATTAGAATTGGTATAATATAAACAGTAGCAGGTATACTTCGAATTATTCTCAGAATACACAAGTGTACCTGCTATTTTTATATTATTTTATCAGGCGTTCTATGATTTTATCAACAACACTGTCAGCACGTTCTTGTATCTGTTTTGAAGTAAGACTTTGGATGGGATGGACAACGGTGAGAGGTTCTAAATCATTATATCCAAGAACACGTGCCTGAACTTTTCCTGCAGAGAAAAACACCTCTGAACATATTGCTATACTCGGAACACCCATTTCCTCTAAAACTGATCCATCGTGCATACTGCACGATATACAGGAACCTCAGTCAGCAAGTCCTTCAATGACAAAATCAACGCGTTCTGCAAGATCCACGAGTAGTTCGGTTGGTGCTGGTCGTGCAAATGTCGGTTTCTTTATACGGACAACTTCGGATATCTCAAATCGGTCACAGAACAATTCTTCAACACGGTCAAGGAATATATCGCTACCATTCTTTGTAATATCCAGAATTCCCATGACTTTTCCATCTAATTTCTCAAGTCGTGGAGCAAGATATTTCTCAGTCGTTTCACCTTGAGAGGTGGGATCAAGTAATGTGATATTTTCCATAGTCATCAATCTCCAATTATGATTCGGTGGAAGTTTCCAACTGAATCTGTTGAGATTTTGCCATAGCATCTTCTGCTTCCTGAATCATCCCTTTTCGTTGGTAACAGATAGACAAACTGGTGTATGCGAGTGGATCATTTGGATTGATTTCAATTGCTTTTTGAACAGCTTCAATTGCCTCATCGTATTGTCCTAATCTTTCATACGCATGCCCAAGTCCCAGATATCCTTCTATATAGTCTGGATATTTCTCAATAAGGACATTAAACGCATTCACGGCTTTATCAGGTTCATTATCAGCAAAATGTGTAAGCGCGACATCATATAGTTCTTCTTGTGTAGACATAATAACTTCCTTCCATAAATTGATGTTATGTTAACACATACTCAATCTGAAGTCAAATATTTTGATTGTATATATCAGAGACATCAATTGTTATATATCTGAAATATGAATAGATTTGAAGTAGGAGTGATTGATCCGTTTCTACAATATATTGACGACAATTAACAGGTTTTAAATGTCATACTTTAGAGTTTTTAGAGTCAATTATAATATTGTCATTTTTCGTATAGTGCTAAAAACCCTTATCAGAACAGGATTAACGGCTTATATATGACAATTTTAGTCGGAATTGACTCTAAAACTTTTTTAGTTAGGTTTGGAAACCATAATACATCAATAAATGTGTGTGAATTGCGTTTAGGAACCGCTTCAATACATGCGATTCGTGACAATTAAATGTGTCTGTTATATATACATATTGCATATTGAATTCTATAAGTATATATGTTGTCCCAGATGTTTAGATGGGATCAATCGAGAGGAAATAGGGGTTTTCGCACATTTTGATATGTAAAATGTTGCGGATTTACTGCTGTCAACCCAGGTGTATCTACCTCAATGATCTTACCAGCAATTGGTTCATAAGCAGCGCGATATGCGATGGCAGCTTTGACGACAATAATACGCATTTCAACTGGGTTGATTCCGAGACTCAGCAGTTGTTGTAGACTAAATGGGGTTTGTCGTTTACTTGTCAAAACAACAAATGCGTCTTCTATCGCAACAACAGCTGTCAAACCTTGATTATGATACTTCTGTCCTCCGTGCCGAGGTTCTGTCTCAATAAAATGTCCATCATGAATTAGGCGGACTGTTCCTTGTATTGGAACAGGTTTACCATGTTGTTTGTCTGTTTTTCCACCAACCTGTAAGGAAACTTCATTGCTAATACCTTCCTGTATACAGGTTTGAACACAATTAGGATCATACAGAACAACTACAAATCCAGATGCTTTCTGTCGTATCAATTCTGTCAGAATGATAGTACTATCCCTGGTGAACCACCACCAATGTTATCACCCATTTCTACAAGAATCACAGGTTGTTCATTAGAATGAATTGCTTGTTGGACTGCTTCGGCAGCATCAGGTAAATCAAGCGTAAGTTTGTCACGTGTATTCCACAATATACTTGATAACTTATCTGCGTTTAACTGGGCAAGATGAGAATCGTGGTTTGTCACAACAACGAAGGATGGACCTACCTCTGGAACATCTGCATAAGGGTACCCCGCTGCAACATTAGCAACAAGTACGTTGTCATCGTTCTCCATTTGATTAGCAAAATTTATTATGGATGACATAGGTTCTGCACTTGTGTTCTGATATAGGATATTGAGAATCATTGGTGGTTTAGCAAGTATCTGAGTAGGTGATACTTCCTCTTTGAGAATACTTATCATCAATTCTGTTGCTTGTATCCCACGTTGTTTTTGATCAATATGTGGATTTGTCTTGTAAATAATAAGTGCTGTTGATAGTTCAACCATTTGTTGAGATACATTCGCATGGTGGTCAAGTGTTACAACTATAGGGAAAGATTGTCCATATATTTCTCGTAGTCTTCGCAACACTTCTCCATCACCATCTGGATAACTCTCAACAACCATTGCACCATGTAGTGCCAGCAGCAAACCGTCCAAAATTGGAATTGCTTTTAGTTGTTGTATCAACATATTAGTGAGTGTATCGAAGGCAGAATCAGATACGGGACCAGCAGGTGTTGCAGCTGCCATTAACGTAGGATATGGAGAGAAACCCAATACTTCTAAACCGTGGACAAATCCACCTACCTCATGATGTGAATCCTTCCAAAATGATAATATATCGTCACCAAGAATACATGAAAAGTCATCAATATCAGTTAATGTGTTATTGAATGTGTTTGATTCATGCATTATTCCACCGATAGCAATGTTATGCATATTCTATCCTTTGTCGTCTTTATTTCTTTACAAAACGCATCGGAGCGTAAACTCAATTTTTGATAAATCGTTTTTAGCAATATAAGCCTATTTTAAAAATATCTTGACGGAGAGTCTAAATTAGTGTATCATTTAAGTCAGTTTTAATCTCCAAATTTATACCTACATGTTTAGCAAACTCACAGTTACGGATAAGAAGAAAGAAGTGAAAGAAAGCATGACGGAAAAAGGCAATTGTAAAAACAGTATTGAAGAAGCCATAGAAGTCGCGGCACAGGCTCACAATGGACAATTTAGGAAAGGCACTTCTACTCCGTATATTACTCATCCGTATGCTGTTGGTTTATTATTAATGGAGGTAGGGTGTTCTGAAACATTGATAATAGCGGGTATCCTCCATGATACTGTAGAGGATACCGAATTGACATTAGATACCATTCGTAAAGATTTTGGTGATACTGTGGCAGATATTGTAGATGGTTGTTCTGAGAACAAGTCCCTACGATGGCGTGAGAGAAAGACAGAACGGATTGAGGCGTTAAAGACTGCTAGTACAGAGATTTGTATTGTAACCTGTGCTGATAAACTTCACAACCTTAGGACTGTCATATCTGAATATGATAACATTGGTGAAGCAGTTTGGGATAGATTCCATGGTGGACTTGAAGCACAAGAATGGTATTACCGAAGCGTTTTGGATAGTCTGCGAACACAGAAAGAATCTAAGATAAAAGATTCGAACAGTGGAGTAGTCCAAAAACAATTCAACTTTATTTTTGAACAACTACAACAAGTTGTAATGTATATCTTTGAAGGTCAATAAATGAAAATTGCGTATGCGTTTCGTCGGTGTGCCTTGTATCCATATAACGGTGGCGGACTTCCAAGTGATTCCGCCAATCGACAACAGTTCTTGAAAAAAGCAAAAGAGATTGGGTTTGAGGGTATTGAACTTCCGAGAATGACCATATCTGATACAGAAGTAGATACGCTGCGTTCACAACTTGAAGATGCAGGTATGCCGTGTGTTGCAGTACGCGGTGGAGGAGGTGCTGCAGATCCACGTGTTGCTGCTGGAAACAAACAAGCTATGATAAATGCTGTAAATTTTGCTGCCAAAATTGGTGCTGAAGTTGTCAATTCAACGGTAACTACCCCACCTACAGATCCAAACGGTAAAGGCACGTATCGTGGTGAATCTGTTTCTCAAGGGTCCAGTCGTCAGGCAAGTTCAATAGATTTTGAGCAGACAGCAAGTGCAATTTCTGAAGTAGCATCGCATGCAGACGATTTAAATGTTTCTATCTCTATTGAGGTGCATCAAAATTCAATCGTAGACAACAGTTGGTCTGCTTTACATTTGTTGTCGTTAATTGATGCACCGAATGTTGGGATTAATCCTGATTTAGGAAATATCTATTGGACATACGATATTCCAGAGGAAACGTGTGAAGATGCAATTGTTGCATTAGCTTCGCATGTCAATTATTGGCATTGTAAGAGTCTTTATCGTGTACATATACCAGAGTTAGAAACTGCCATATACGTTCAAGTACCACTTCCAGATGGTGAAATAGACTATCGTTTTGCTATTACGGCATTATTAGATGTCAACTACGACGGTTATCTTGCAATTGAGGGAGTCAGATATGGTGACCAGTTCCATCAAGATGGTCGGAGTGTAGCGTATGTAAAATCAGTTTTAAGTGACCATAAATCATAAAGTTAAAATACATAATAAAATTCATGTATAAAGTATCGAATTATATAGGATTTTAAACCATACAAACATTAACCTGTTATTCTAATACATTCAACCTGATTCACTTATAAAATTACATTACATATACTAATGAAAAAGAAAAAGATTCGCCTTACAGAAACAGTTAAATGTGCTGGCTGAGCATCAAAATTGGCTCCGGGTGAGCTATCACACATTTTAGACTGTCTTCCCAAATCTACTGACCCAAATCTACTTGTAGGTACTGAAACCTCGGATGACGCGGGAATATACCGCATTTCTGATGACCTTGCACTTGTCAATACGGTTGATTACTTTACACCTATTGTTGATGACCCATATACATTCGGTGCAATTGCAGCAACGAATTCACTCAGCGATGTATATAGCATGGGTGGTATTCCAAAAACAGCCTTAAATATCACGTGCTGGCCAAAAGAAGATCTTGAAATATCGATTCTGGGTGATATTGTCAGGGGTGGAGCAGAAAAAGCAATTGAATCCGGTGCTGCACTTGTGGGTGGACATACAGTGGAATCCCCTGAACTGATGTATGGCTTGGCTGTAACAGGCATTGTTCATCCTGATAGATATGTAAAAAATTTCGGAGCACGAATTGGTGATGTCCTTATATTAACGAAAAAACTTGGTATAGGAATACTTACAACGGGAATTAAATTCAATAAAATAAGTGATGAAATTCTACCAACATTGGTTGAATCGATGACACGACTCAATGCATCTGCGTCTGAGGTAATGTTAAAACATGGTGTATCAGCATGCACCGATGTCACAGGTTATGGGTTGTTAGGACATGCCTCTGAAATGGCGGAAGGTAATAATATACGGTTACGATTTAATAGTTCATCTATCCCTTACTTTGATGATGCTCCCGATTTGGTTGCAAAGAATACATACACCCAAGCCTATACAGCAAATACAAAGTTCCTTGCGGATAAAGTCTCATTTAATTCAACAGTATCGAAAGAGTTGCGACATATTATGATGGAGGCTGAAACATCTGGTGGACTATTATTTGCCCTTCCAGCTGAAAATGCTGATGCAGCTTTAAAAGAACTACATGCTGCTGATTGTCCAGAAGCCTCCGTTATTGGTGAAGTGATCGCAGGAGATGAAGCACACATTGATGTGGAATAATCCACGTTTGAATGGTGATCATTTATGACAAAAGCAGACTTAGCAAAACAGATACGCGCAGTATCGTATCTCACGGGTGAATTCAAACTCCGTTCTGGAAATATCAGCAACTTTTATTGGGATAAATATCGTTTTGAAAGTAATCCAAAACTACTCATAGCCATTGCTGAAGAGATGGTAAAACTACTACCGAAAGATTTTGATGGTTTAGCCGGATTGGAATTAGGGGGTATCCCACTTGCAACCGCAATTTCACTAAAAACGGGTATTCCATGTTATTATGTTCGTAAGGAAGCAAAAACTTACGGAACAAGTGATCTAATAGAAGGAGGTGTAAAGGAGAATAGTAAACTTGTTGTAATAGAAGATGTTATAACGACTGCAGGACAGGTATGTACATCCATAGAACAGGTTCGTGGTGAAGGACATATAGTTGAACATGTTGTAGCAGTCATTGACCGTCAAGCAGGGGGAGAGAAAAAAATAAACGCACTCGGATGTTCGTTTTCATCAGTATATACGCTTGACGAGTTAGAAACAAAAATTGCATCACCATAATATTGTACGATACAAATACTAACAAGTAAATTCACAAAAATCACAAACTTGTGCAGTGAATTGGGATATTAGTATATTTTAAAAATAACAGTTTTCACTACAATAAAATTGCACAAGTGAAACGTAAAATAATTACGAGAAATGCGAATACAAAAAAATGAAAATACTATTTATTGGAGATATTGTTGGAAATCCGGGGAGAAGGGTAGTCGTTGAATATCTAAAAGAAATAAACAAACATTCTACGGATCAATATGACTTTATCATTGCAAATGGTGAAAATGCTGCTGGAGGAAAAGGGTTAACTTTTGATATTGTAGACCAATTGTTAGCATCAGGTGTTTCTGTTATTACATCGGGTAACCATGTATGGGCACAGAAGGAAATACTTGATTTTATTGACACTACTCCACAGTTGATTCGTCCTGCAAATTATCCAGTGAATGTTCCTGGACGTGGTTTTACAATAGTTTCCTCTGCTGATGACACTAAGAAACTTGGGGTAATCAACCTTGCAGGTCAGATATTCATGAATAGGTACACTAATCCGTTTCATGTACTGGATTCAACCTTAACTACTGTTAAAGAAGTAACACCTTATATTATTTTAGATTTTCATGCTGAAGCAACATCTGAAAAGATTGCTATGGGTTGGTATGCAGATGGTCAAGTTAGTGGAGTGGTCGGTACACATACACATGTTCAGACTGCAGATGAACGCATTCTACCTAAAGGAACTGCCTATATTACAGATGTCGGTATGACAGGTCCACACGATTCGGTTATAGGTAGCAAAACAGAGCAGGTCATTGAAAGTTTTTTAACATTGATGCCTTCCCGGTTTGGTGTTGCCAAAGACAATATTAGGTTAAATGCTGTTCAGATTGAATTGAATGAACAAACAGGTTTAGCTGAGAATATAGAGAGAATTCAATATCAGATATGATAAGTTATTCAGATCTATATTCAATACTTTAGATACAATGAAGTTAACATGAAATGGAAATCTTAGATGCCATTAGATATACCCATACCTCGTACAATATTCAGTGTAACTCAAATCACAAGTGCTTTGTCGCGTATTATTCGGGAACAACCTGTGCTTCAAGATGTATGGGTTAAGGGTCAAGTTTCAAATTTGAGTCAACCCTCATCCGGACATATTTATTTCACACTGAAAGATGAGAACAATAATATCAGAGGAGTTATATGGAAAAGTAGTGTCTCACAGCTAAAATCCTTGCCACGCGATGGTGAGGAGATATTGGTACGGGGACAGATTGGTATCTACTCAGCTGGTAGTCTATATCAAATAACAGTCACGAAAGCTGAACCACTTGGTATTGGTGCATTACAAAGAGAATTTGAAGATTTGAAACAAAGACTCTCTGAGGAAGGTCTATTTGATAATAGATATAAAAAGCCATTACCTATATTTCCGAAGAAAATTGGAGTAATCACATCCGAGACAGGTGCTGCAATACAAGATATTCAACAACAACTCCAGAAACGCTTTCCTTTAGCAGAATTACATTTATACCCTACTCTCGTTCAAGGTGATTCTGCAGGAGGACAGATTGCACATGCCATTCGTGTGATGAACAATAGGACAGACATAGATGTGATGATTGTTGGACGGGGTGGTGGTTCAATGGAAGACTTGTGGGCATTTAATGAAGAAATTGTAGCAAGAGCGATATTTGAATCTCGAATACCTGTAGTTTCGGCTGTTGGTCATGAAACAGATTTCACCATTTCTGATATGGTAGCGGATCACCGATCTCCTACTCCCTCAGCTGCAGTTGAGCATATAGTTCCAGATCAACAGGAATTGATAACACAACTTTCCGCTACAACGTCACGTCTTAACCATCTCATCCTACAAAGACTTACTACATATCTCGCTCATCTTGATTCATTGGATGAAGGTCTTTCTCCATCCAGAAGAATGGATACTATTAATCAACTGTCCCAATCGGTTGATGGTCTTGAGGTTACCTGTAATAGAGTGATAATGGATATATTGGATGATGAGAACATTCGGCTACAGTCTTTAGCTGATAGGTTAAATTCGCTGAGTCCATTAGCTACACTAAAACGTGGATATAGCATCTGTAGGACATCAGATGGAGATATTGTTACCTCAATTCAACAGACTAACGTAGGAGAACAGCTTGATGTAAAACTTGCAGAGGGAGGACTTGTTTGTACTGTTAAGGAATATTCAGAATGAATAGTATATCCAATACTTGATATTAATAGATTAAAATATTGAGATTTGTAGGATAGCATAACCACAGTGTAGTACTTAAGGAGAAACCTTTGACTTTTGAAGAGAAACTTGAAAAACTAAAAGAAATTGTAGCCCAGTTGGAGTCACCAGACATGTTGGAATTGGACGCATCTCTAACGCTTTTTGAAGAAGGTGTGGGTTTAGTTCGTTCGTGTAGGAAACTCCTTGAAGAGGCAGAACTCCGTGTACACAACCTGTCAAACGAAAACAGTGGTGACACCGATGGGGCATCGGTAATTGAAAATGAAAACGGAGAATAGGATGGTATTGGAAAAAATTAACGACCCATCGGATTTGAAGAACTTAAATATAAGTGAACTTAAGACACTCGCAGAGGAAATGCGCGCCTATTTATTGACAGTTCTATCTAAGCATCCTGGACACTTCGCACCTAACTTTGGCACTGTGGAACTTGCAATAGCAGTACACACTGTTTTTGACACACCATACGATAAAGTGATATGGGATATTGGACATCAAGCATATCCACATAAACTATTAACTGGTCGTTTTGGCACGTTTGATACGTTGCGACAAACAGATGGTATCAGTGGGTTTCTAAGCCGTGATGAAAGTAAGTATGATGTTTTTGGAGCAGGACATTCAAGTACATCAATTTCTGCTGCCTTAGGCATTGCTACAGCGCGTGATGTTAACAACGATGATTTCAATGTTGTAGCCATAATTGGAGATGGTGGTTTGACGGGTGGAATGGCACTTGAAGGATTGAATGCAGCGGGTGACTTTAAAAAGGATATGCTTGTAATTCTCAATGACAATCAAATGTCAATCTCACCAACTATTGGTGCTATCTCAAAACATTTTCACAGATTAATTAGTTCGCGCGGATACAACCGACTTCGTTCTGGTGCAAAAGAATTGATGAATTTCATATCATCTGATGCAAAGGCACTTGCACAGAAGATTGAAGCATCGTTGAAACCTGGCACTTTATTTGAGGAATTTGGATTCCGATATTTCGGTCCACTTGATGGAAACGATTTGGAATCACTCATACCAGTTCTGACAGGAATACGTGAGTTATCGGGTCCAATTTTAGTGCACGTTGTAACGAAGAAAGGATTAGGATATGCGCCTGCAGAAGAAGACCCAATTGGATTTTACAGTGTCAGTGGTCAGTTTGATCTGAAAACCGGTAAATCACTCAAACCAGTTTCCGCTATACCTAAGTATACGGATGTATTTAGTCGTATATTAATCGAAGAGGGAAAAAAGGACAAACGCATTATTGGTGTTACTGCTGCTATGCCGGGAGGAACGGGTTTAGATAAGTTTTCGGACGCGTTTCCAGATCGATGTTTTGATGTCGGATTAGCAGAACAGTGTGCAGTGACTTTTGCCGCTGGTTTAGCTACCGAGGGACTAAAACCTGTGGTGGCGATCTATTCAACCTTTTTACAACGCGGTTATGACCAAGTCCTACACGATGTCTGTATACAAAATTTACCAGTCATCTTTGCTATTGACCGTGCTGGACTTGTCGGTGCAGACGGACCAACACATCACGGTGTTTTTGATATTGCGTACTTACGTTCAATACCTAATATTGTTACTATGTCTCCAAAAGATGAAAATGAATTGCAGCACATGTTGAAAACAGCATTGACCTATGAAGAGGGTCCAATCGCACTTAGGTATCCACGTGGAACTGGAATAGGAGTAAAGTTGTCATCTGAAGCTAAACCACTGCACATAGGAAAAGCTGAAATATGTCGTGAAGGAGAAGATTTGTTAATTGTTGCTTTAGGAAATAGGGTTTATCCAGCACTTGAAGCATCAGAAACTTTGTGTGAAGCAGGTATCAACGCCTCAGTCATCAACGCCCGTTTTGTTAAACCATTAGATACAAAATTGATAGTTGAAATGGCAAAAGATATTGGTAAAGTTATTACTGTGGAGGATGGAGTTTTAATGGGAGGCTTTGGTAGTGCAGTATTAGAAGCACTTGCTTTAGAAGGTGTTACAGATGTCCGTGTTACTACACTTGGTGTTCCCGATAAGTTTATTGAACATGGCGATGTGAATACATTGTACGACCGTTATGCTTATGACACACAAGCGATTATTCGCTCTGGTGTTGCATTAGCAGTAGGATCATAGATATGTCTTATGAATTATACTCATGCAATAGATTAAGATGGAAAGGTTAGATGTAGTTTTAGTACAACAAGGTTTAGTTGAAAGTCGTCAACAAGCAAAACGACTAATTTTAGCAGGATCAGTCAAAGTAAACAATAATTCACAACTTAAACCGGGACAACGTATCTCGCTTGACTCTGAAATTGAGATAGAACTGCCACCCAAATATGTCAGTCGTGGTGGATTGAAACTGGAAAAGGCTATTAATACCTTTAATATTATTATTCAGAATAGAGTCGCGATTGATGTTGGTGCATCGACTGGTGGTTTTACTGATTGTTTGCTGCAACATGGTGCTGGTTTTATTTATGCTGTTGATGTGGGTTATGGTCAAATTGCATGGAAGTTACGTAATAGTCCACGTGTGAAAGTCATTGACAGGACAAATATTCGTTATATTGACAAACAGTTGTTCTCTCACCCACTTGATATTGCAGTTATTGATGTCTCTTTCATCTCCTTATGCAAAATATTACCTGTGGTCATAGAAAAGTTGCAGGTATCGGAAGTAATCGCATTAGTTAAACCGCAGTTTGAGGCAGGTCGTACTAACATAAAAAAAGGTGGAATTGTTGATGATCCAGATATCCATAAGCAAATATTGAATAATCTAATTGATTTTGCTTATGAAAACTGCTCTACAATTGCCTTGGGGTTGACATTTTCACCAGTATATCAAGACATTGGAAATATTGAATATCTGCTTTGGCTTCAACATACAGATAAAACACAATCTGAAATTGAATCTATCCTACCACTAAGAGAAACCGATTTCATTAACGATATAGTTAATTTAGCTCATCACGAATTTTATTCATAAGTTTCAGACAAAACGGATATGATACGATGACACGACGCAAAATCCTGTTTATTTCAATATCACTCTTCATTTTGCTATGTGGAATTGGAGGATATTTTTTTATAAGTTCAGATTATTTTCTTGAAAATTATATCAGAGAACGTCTAATAACAGCATTAGAAGACCAAATTAACGAAGATTATGAAGTAAAAATACAAAAATTGCGGGGAAATGTCCTCACAGGTGTTGTCGTTGATGACTTTTCTATAGTAGATACAAAATCCACAGAACTACCTATCCTCTCAACAGAACAGATAATTCTTAGATACAACATTCTTGGTTTACTTAGACGCAAATTCCTTGTTACTGAGTTTGAAATTGAAGGTCCAAAAGTTGTCGTTGTTCGTCAGTCGGATGGACAGGTAAACCTAATGCATTTGTTACAGAAACCTGAATCAGATTCTGCAACAGAATCTGATAATGATTTCGCGTTTGCAATATCCAACTTTAAAGTCAATGGTGGTGAGATATACTTTGTTGATAAGGAAAAGCAATTTGAAGTGAGTATTCCAGAAATAGAGGTTAAGTTAAGTGGTAAGTTAGATAAATGGGATCATTCAGGTAGTTTCTCTATAGGTAAAGGTAACATCACACTTAATGGTGTGGAGATGCCAATTGAACGGATTCATGGTGTGAAGTTTGCACTAGCTACGAATAGTGAGGAACTTCAACCACTTCAATTACAAATTGGAAACTCCTTAATAGTTGTTAATCAATATAAAAGAAACTGGAGTACTGGACTGTGGAATGCAGGTTTACAAATAACATTTGATGCCGCAGATGTGCAATATTTTTTGGATGAACAAACTCAACTTGCAGGTGTAGGTAAGGTAACATTGGATTTTAGCGGAACAGATTCTACTTTACAAGGTAATCTAACCGTCACTTCAGAAGCACTGACTGTCCAACACAACATAGGTGCATCAACAGATAATTCTGAGTTTAAATCAAGGAAGATTGAAATAACTGATTTAAATATCAATACTATTTTGAATTTAGACAGTGAACCGAATGTAATTTTAGAAAAAATCAATATGCATATCGCTGGTGGCACATTGTCTGGTAATGGAAAAGTCTTATTAGATAGTAGCATACAAGGTAATCTTTTTGATAGACTACAGCAATTCTTCAAATATCCGATCAAATATGAAAGTAATTTACAAATTTCAGATATGGAACTCAATTCTCTTTTATCAATGTTAGTAGAAATTCCTAAAGATGCACCGCAGGTTAAATCTGGCATATTGAACGGAACAGCACAGATTAATGGTGGCGCAGAAGGAGAATTTCATCTGGAAAGTAATATTGAACTATCAGAATCATCTTTACAGGCAAATGGACAGACAGAACCTGTTTTATTGAAAGATTCATCTCTGAATTGTAACATTAATTTGGAAGAGAACATAGGATCAACAATAACTGTAAATGGCATGTTGGATGATGCAATTGTTGAAATGAATGGTTCATTGGAACAGGTTGAATTAAGAATAGACAATTTTGATTTTGGCAAAATATGCGATATTGTAAACACTGTTCCCTTCGTAGGAATAGGAAGTATTACCGCACAGATCAAGAAAGATTGGACTGCTACTGGATATGTTGAAATCCCTGAAACTTCTTATGGTGACTTTATGACACCAATCTCACTTGGCGTATTAACAGGGTATTTTCGGTATTCAGATAAAATTGTATATATAGAAAATGCACATCTTGTTAAAAAAGGTGAAGTTGGAGAAACAAAGGTTTCTATTGAAGGGAATGTCAAATTAGCGGATAAACTACCCGCAACATTTAACATAGTTTCAGACCCACTTGTTCTGGATTCTGACTATAATAGACTCTTTTTTCAGCAAGAACTTCCTATACAAGGTGTGATAAATGGTGAACTAAATTTATATGGGTTCCTTATTGATCATCTCGACGGTAAAGGTCTATTTTCAATTGAATCTGGTAATGCATGGGAGATAAATATAGATCCAGTGATGATGTCTCTTGAAATAGACGACTATTCCCTGACTATTCCAAATTTTGAAATTACTACACGGAATCAACTGGTTATTTTTAATGCTCATGTTACGAATGAGGGGGCATTCAATTTTAGTCTTAAGAATGAAGTTGGCAAACCTATTCGATTAGCAGAAGTTGCCCTTGCTGCTGACATAACTGACTTTCCGCTTGATGGAAAATTGGATATCCATGTTGATTCGTATCAGAAATTGAATGAAGATTTTGTTTTTAAAGTCGACTTTGACTTTTCTGACTTGACATTTGATGGAAATCCTCTCGGTGATGCTACTATGTTTGCTACCCTCGTAGAGGGAAATAAACATACTGAAGAATTGGATTATTTTAAATTTACAGGTGAAGCATTTGAAGGCACAGGTAGGATTGACGGAAAAATCTTCAACATCAAAGATAATCCTTATCAATTCACATTGCAGTGTGATGGAATATCAGTTACACCTATTCTCCGTATTTTTGATAAAAGGCTTGAAACCATTTCTGGTTCCGCAGATGGTAACGTTAAAGTTGAAGGAACACTTACTGATTTAACGCCAAATTCTGTGGATCCTAACAATAAACCTATTCATCCTTATGATGTTGAAATAACTATAAACAATACTCAACTACAGTATAAAACCGTCAACTTTACAAATCCAAAGCCTATATTTATGTTGTTAGAGAATGACATCCTTACGATTGCTGATAGTTCACTGACCGTAGTTGGAGAAAAAACGTCATTCGTTAATCTCAACGGTAGTTTGAATTTGAAAAATGAGAAGGTAGATATCTCAGCAAATTCAGATGACAATATTGTTCTTGCACATTTAGGTGAAGTGTTTGATATACCAATTTCCGGAAGTGGTTATTATCAATTAAAATGGACAGGTACGATAAGTGATCCTAATGTAGAATTAGGTTGGAGAATACCATCGTTAGTTGTTGATACTAAATTGGGGGATATTAGTTTTAGTAATACAAATGGACAATTGACATATCAAAATCACGTTCTGTCAATAAAACCATTTAAATTGAATTTAATGGATAATTCTGTACAGGTAGGTGGTACTGTTTCTGTCAATCAAAATGACCTTTATAGGTCAAGACTAAACATAGATATAATATCCGATTATCTTGATTTGGCACAGTTTTCAAATATTGTAAAAAACGCTCTATCTGAAGATGCATTGGACCAATTTATGTTGGGAGATACAACTTTCCTTCAAGGTGTTCAGGATGTAACAGTGAACTTGAATGGTAGTTTTCTTGAAACTAACATTAATCTCAATGCTCATACGATTGATAATTATCCCATAAAGTTGGGTATGTTGACTGAACCGATTACATTGAAACAATTCCAAGCTCTTACTACTATCAATAAGAATTCTGTAAATATACAGGAATTAGTTATCAATGGAAATATTGGTCAAGGAAGTGTCCAGATTACTGGTGAGACATCAATTTCTACTCAAGAAAGAGATGATATTATGTATGATTTTGATGTATCTTTTCAGAAATTGAAGGTAGATGATTTTGTCAGATTTATCAGTCAAGACCAATCCTTTCTAACAGGTACATTGGGTGGGTCTGTTACTTTAAAAGGTAAAGGAATTAAGTCTGAACTTATTTCAGCTAAATGTAAGATAGATGAAATGGATTTGTACACTCAAGATTTTCATATATTCAATAACTCAAGAATTGACTTCAATTTAGAGAATAATAATGTAAATTCCCATTTTCCTATCCAAATTACTTCTCCAATAATTGAAACTGCAGTAGACGCTCGAATTGGTGGAACCCTAACCTCTCCAACCGTAGAGGTCCTACAACAAGGTAAAATAAAACATTCACAACAGAATGAAATAGATATGCCTTTGGAGTTGCATAGCAATATACAATATACAGAAAAGCAGATTAAACTTGAAATAAAACTAACCGACAATGAAAATGATCTGACTCTTGCAGGTATAATCCCATTTGATATGACCTTATCGGATAAAAAGTTTGTTGAGAGATTCATAGATGTGCCGACAAATATCACACTCAGTGGAAATGAATTACCACTCACTTTTTTCCCTTGGCTTAATAATGTAATTTCCGAAGTTGAAGGTGTATCTGATATTAATTTGGCATTAACAGGCACTTTGCCCAAGCTCCATTTACAGGGAAATGTATATGTACATGCCCCCCATCTTCGTAACAAAAATATACCTCAAATATTTAAGAATGTTATCATTCAAATTCAGGCTGGTAAACATAATAATGGAGAAGACGTTATTGAGTTAACCGAGTTTCAATTTGATTTGGATGAAGGAGAGGTAAGTCTTCTACCATTCCAACATAGTCAGTTAATATTGGATGGATTAACACCAAAAAGATTAGAGATAAATGGTCTAAAATTAAAGGAATACCCCCTTGGTTCATTATTACAGCAGAATATATCAAGTAATTTGATACAGGATATAGAGGGAACGGTGAACGCGACTCTGGAGAAGTTGATAATACCGTTTGAGAGTTTTTTTGAAAATGGGGACAGAATACCTTTACCTAAAATAAGTAAATTACTAACCTTTGATGCTGTTAGCCAGAATTCTTATGCTGATTTAAGGATTGATAATTTTTCCTGTGGTTTTACTGCATTAGGTCAACTTTTCAGATTTGTCAATCCTTCATCAATACCGATAAATTTGAATAATGGTGAATTCACAGTTTCTGAACTAAAACTACAAAATACAGTCGCAAACAAGGCAGATGAATCGATATTGCCAATGGTAATCAGCAGTTATGGTAGATGGAATATGCGCGGAAAAATGCTACTCAACTTTAAACTAACCAATTTCGATCTTTCAATTTGTGATCCGCTTTTTTCAGAAGCTAATCTTGATACGTATAAACTAAGGGGTTTAGTATCAACTGGTATAAATATTACAGGAACTTATGCAGAACCTAATATAACTGTTAGTTTTGAAGGGGATAACTTATCTCTTAATCAAGCAAAAATTGATGAATTCAATGGAGCAATCAACTATAACAGTGGATCCAAACAGTGGTTAATTGAGGAAAGTAACCCTTTACTTCTAAAATCTGGTGGAAATCAACTTACCTGTTCAGGATATATTCCTTATCTGATTTCTTTCTCTAATATGCAAGTCGAACCGGTTATGGACCCGATGGAAGTCAAGTGTACATTGACGATGGACGAGTTAGGAATGTTGTCAGATATTGAACCGACATTTGAATCTGTTCAGGGAGATGGTTCGGTCACAGCCACTATATTTGGAACGCTTGATGAACCACAACTTACAGGTATTGGTGAATTCAACGCATTATCTTTCTCAATTAAAGGTTCTCCTATTTCCATAAGTGAAACAGATGTTCAGATTGAATTAACGGAATCCCAACTGCAAATTGTGTCAATATTTGGTGAATTAAACGATGGTAATTTTTTCGCATCAGGATATCTTCACTCTGACTGGTTTAGTTTCAATTATTTGGATCTAAATGTTAGTATGGATAATTGCAGTTTTGTTGAACCCGGTCAATACAATGCAACACTCAGTACAGGTGACAATAATCTGCACTTGTATGGAAATTTAGATGAATCGATTCAGTCTAATCTAACCATAAGTGGTGATATAATCATTCATTCGGGTGATTACGAACAAAATTGGGAAAGCGTACAAGAGTGGTTTAGTGGTGCGACTGTAAGTCAGGTAGAACTTGCAGTTGGTAATACTATATTGAATAACCTTCAGTTAGATGTTGGTATTGAAATTCCAGACAATATTAGATTCATATCCTCTCTTGGTGGATCTACCGTCATTAAAATTAATGGTAGTGGACGTCTGACAGGACTGATTCAAGAACCAATATTTGTTGGGGATATATACCTCCTTGAAGGAAGGATCAGTACTGTCACACAGATTTTCGAAATTGTCCCAGGATCAAGTATCCGTAATCATAACCCACGTGAATTTAATCCTGATTTAAATATTATACTAAGACTTCCAAATCCTATTCGTGGTGTTCTACTTGAAGATGGAGGCACAACAGATGTAAATGTTAGGTTAACAATTACGGGTACATTACAGAATAATAAACCTACATACATATCTGAGTTACTCAATTCTTCAACAGCAGAAACACTTACTGAAGCGGAAGTACTGGCACTTCTATTACCGGGTAATTCGATATCAAGATCAATTGGTGGAATCACTTTCACTGTCTCATCTGGTTTTGATCCTGAGGAACGCCACATTATTGCTATCTATCCGTTACCTAATAATATGTCAATCAAAGTCGAAGGTGATGAAAAGGGTGACTTTGGAGTGGACATCCAACTATTGGAGCGGCGTTTCTGATAATGTGTAATCATGGAAAAAAACATACTCAGAAATCCAATTTTGTTGTTAGTATTGTGAGTCGTATTCCAATTGTTGTTTTATGTATTATCCTCTTTTACCAAAACACAATTCCTGCCCTTTGCAACGATAATAATTCCAATCAATCAAATATAGAAACTTCTCAACAGAATGCAATTGTAAAGATTGATTTTGTAATTGATGCAATTCCTGTTACAGAGACAGAGTTACTCAGCAAACTGTTAAGACTGACTCAAATATCTATAGGTTCACCGTTTTCTCGGAATGCTGTTCAGCAAAGCGTTACCTCTATCTATTCAGAACAGACCTATGCGCAAATTGATGTTTACACTACCTTTGTTCCAGAAGGTGTTATTTTAAAATATGAATTAGCCAAGATGATGCACATACAAAAAGTCAATATTGTAGGGGACGTTTCAGATGAACTTCGACGTGTAATTGATTCATCAATTAGATTAAAAGCAGGAAATAAATATATACCGTATATTGCTAATGATGATGTTAATACAATCAAAGCAATATGTGCAGATAACGGTTATTTTGATGTCAGTGTAGAAATAGATACTATACCTGAAAAAGGGAACATCACATACCAAATTAAAATAGGTCAACCAACTTATGTTACTGAATTTATAATTATTGGCAATTCATCGATATTCACAGAACACATTAAGGAAGTATGTTATCTCAATGTAGATCAGATTTATAGGAAATCTACAGTAAATGAAGACATAAGATCAATCCAAGAACTATATAGAAAAAAGTATTATCCAAGTACAGTGATAAAGTCTTCCTTTAAACACAATAGTGGTGTATTGATATACGAAATTATTGAAGGTAAACAACTCTTACTTGATTTTGTGGATGAGAATGGTAAACCAATACTAAATGAGTCCTTTCTTCGTCAGTTTTTGTCAATATTGGATATTGAAACCGTAGTACCAGAAAGAGACCAGTTGAGAGAAAAAATAGAACAATTAATCAACGATAGATCACGTTGGGTAGATATAATTAGAACTCATTTTGAGGCAAAGGGATATCACGGAACACAAGTAAAATCGAGGACATTAACGAATTCTCCTCTCCATATAGAATTTACTGTCAAACATGGTATCCGATATTTTGTGTCAACATTAGAATTCGAAGGGAATGAGGCATTTTCCGACAAAGAATTGCTTCGCGAAATGGAATCCAAGCCGGTTAATTTCTTCTCAAGACATATAAGAAAACGTTATTTTTCCAACATTGCGCTTGAAAGGGATATTAACAGATTAGAGATTTTGTATGAAAAGGCAGGATATAGAAATGTAGAAATAACATCAAAAATAATTAAACATAACGACAATAAACAGCGTGATGGTGAAGTCTCAATTAATCTCTTTATTTTTGAACCTACAAAAGAGATGATTAACCGATGTCAATTTCTGGGAAACAGGGTGCTTAATGACGTAACTCTCTACAATGCATTACCAAGTAAACCACCAGAACCAAATGCCAGTCTTGTTCAGAAAAAGTATGAAAACGCCATATTAAAAGCATATCAGGAACGAGGGTATATCTATGCGAAAGTAGAAAAAACAGAATATTTACATAAAGTGGATACCCCAGTTTTTCAGATTTCAGGAGATTATTCAGGAAATCTTAATTCTGGCACATTGCCTAAAAAATTGAGAGATGCATTTAGTGAACACAGTCTTTCACTTTCAGGTACATTGACAAGTATTGGTTCTGAATGGAGTATCCAAGATGTAGATGGTAACGCTCGTTATACACTGGATCAAGAAAAGGAACATCTTTCGGTTTATGAACATGGTGTTCTTCAATATGATATTGTTGAAGGTGACCAGATTATCTTTGGGAAGTTTAATTTTGCAGGTGACACAGGAGTTATTCCAAGGGTTCTATATCGCGAAGTTGCAAATTTACCTGGAACTCTTTTTACGACAGAAAAGTTGGATCTTGTTGTCGAAAATCTTTACAACACAAGAGTTTTTGAACCAGGTATCCAAACCAAGTTCGACTTTCCAACAAGTGAAGTAAATAATACCGTAAACATAAGTGATAATGATAAAGTTGTTGAGGCATTCCCTGAACCGAAAGTCAACGATGTCACAATACGACTTCAGAAACGCTTACCAAGAACCTACGGTGCCAGTGTTGGATATAGCACGTCTCATGGACCACGTGGTACAATTGCATTTAGTCATTTCAATCTATTCAAACGTAATATTCGATTTCACTTGCGTGGCAGATGGGGGACGCGCGGATATATATATGATACGACACTTACTGAACCTTGGTTGATAGGCAGAACAAGTGGAAGTTTACAATTTCTGGGGCGCAAATTGGAAGAAGATGACGATGTCAGAGCTTTACAAGGTAGTTTTACTTTGAGTAGAAAGTTACTTGGTTCGCACCGTTTGAATCTGCAATACAACTATCGGTATCTAAAGGATACAACTGAGAAAGTTTCGTCTGTAATTCCGTTGATATCGAACCCATCTACGACAGTTAGTAGTCTAAGTTTCTTATGGAGACAAGATAATCGCATACCTTCTATAAACCCTATATCTGGCATGCTTAACGAAGTATCAGTTGAATATGCTGGTGGGGTTTTAGGTGGGGAAAGCGGATTTATAAAATTTGTATCAGACACAGAATATCATAGACAATTACCTGTGCGTGGCTTTGTATTATCCAATGCCTTGCGGTTCGGTTATACACCCGGTTTACAATTAAACAATAACGATGAAGCAGAGTTAATATCCTTTGAAAGATTCTGGGCAGGTGGTAGTACGACAGTGAGAGGATATGAGGAGAGAGGACTCGGTCCTGAAGATAGTACTGGTAAACATCGTGGAAATGTCCAATTCATTTTTAATACCGAAATGCGTTTTCCAATTTATAATCCATTTCATGGAGTTCTCTTCTTTGATACAGGTAATGTATGGGATTCCGTAGGAGATATTGAGTACAAATGGATACCGTCTTCAGTTGGTATGGGATTACGATTAAACTTCGGTCCATTAATTTTTGGAGTAGATTACGCAGTTCCTCTTATCACATTAGACGACGTGTTCACAGTTCCGTTTTATTTTCGGATAGGTAGTACATTTTAAGTTTTCGTGATTACCCTCCCGTAGCACATAGAATCAAGTCTTTAGGTTGTGATATAATGACTTTTTTTATTTTAACCATATTCCAAAACAGTTGACTTTTGTCATGAAATGTTGTCTACTATTTATACATAGTGTCGGAAAATTCTACCTTCCGATAATAAAATTATAGATCAAATCCTATGGATCAAAAACTTTATAGGTGGTAACTTAGGTTAGAAGAGGTGGATAATGAATAATAAGAAGATTATCATCATTGGTGGTGGTGTGATTGGACTTGGTATCGGGTGGCAGCTGGCGAAAGCGGGTGCCGCTGTCACCATTTATGAGCGCGGACAAGCCGGACGCGGTGCTTCTTGGGCAGCCGCTGGTATGCTCGGTCCAATTGCGGAAGCACATATTGACGAACTCGACCTGCTCAAACTCAGCAATCAAAGTTTAGCACGCTACCCAGAATGGGTCAATGAGTTAGAGACAGAAACAGATATGTCAATAGGTTACCGAGCAGAAGGCACGCTCATTATAGGAATTCAACCTGATGATGCAGATCAACTCCGTCATGCCTATACCTTACAACAAAATTTAGGATTGAATGTCGAATGGTTGAGCGGACAAGAAGCACGAAAAATTGAAAGTGCCCTTTCACCTTACGTGACCGCAGCTGTTCGCTGTGAAACTGACCATCAAGTTGATAACCGACTGATGGCTCAGGCACTCCAACGTGCCTATCAGGGGCGCGGCGGTGTGTTGCATCAAAATAGCACTGTCGATAGAATCGTCATAGAAAATGGAACCGTAACTGGTGTTCAAACACAAGAAGGTTTTCAAAGTTCAGACGTATGTATTCTCGCTGCTGGATGCTGGTCTGGGCAGATCAGCGGGTTACCGGATACTATTATCCCTCCCGTGCGTCCTGTGAAGGGACAGATGTTGGCGTTGCGAATGCGGGAGGGCATTACGATCAAAAACGTCATCCGTACCGTAAAGGCGAGGTATCCGATGCCAGTGTATTTAGTGCCGAGAACTGATGGTAGACTTATCGTCGGGGCAACGACTGAGGAGCTGGGATTTGACACGGATCTAACCGTTGGTGGAGTATATGAACTCCTCCACGGGGCGTGTGAAGCTGTACCGGGTATATATCAACTGCCACTTATCGAAACTTGGACAGGTTTACGTCCCGGTAGTAGAGACAATGCTCCTATACTCGGTAAAACACCTATCGAGAATCTAATATACGCAACAGGACACTATCGCAACGGCATCTTACTCACACCCATCACAGCTTACGAGATCTCCAAACTGATTCTGACTGGTGAGACTTCAGAGACAATCGCACCATTTCATTTTGACAGGTTTTCAAAGGAGCAGGATCTTTAGATAATCTGCACACTTTCTCTCACCGCGTGCCATAATCATCCTTTACATTTATCAAAAAGAGACCTACAAATGCTGCAATTGCTATTTTAAGCGTATAACATTCTCTTTTGGTCTGATCAATGTTTATCCGTATGTGCTAAAAATTGTGACCTTTTGCACGTCACTGTGACGTTTTGAATCCAGTCAGGATAAGGAATGTGACGCGAATTTCGCTTTTTTTTAATTGCTCCTTTTTGGTCTTTTTACTTCTCTTGACCTACCTTGGATTTCTGATCGTGTCATCATTTTTGCGAAGGATTTGACGGTGAATTGTTTGTGTATGTCATTGAATTTCATCGGAATATTCCTCCTTAAAAGGTTACCGTATGGTAACTTTTTTTGACATAACGGTAACTTTTGGTAGAATTGGTCTAATGTTAGTTTCCGTCTGGGTTTTCGGGTTGTTTTCATCGGTTTTTTGTGGTTGAAAAAAAATAATTTTGGTAACTTTTTTGGCTATTTGTCGGGGATCGCTTTGCTCGCTCTGACCTACACGGATTATCGCGACCAGGAGGTCGCTCCTACAGAATGTAAGATGAGATGTCGGAGGTCGCTTTTCAACAGAATGTAAGATGAGATGTCGGAGGTCGCTTTGCTCGCTCCGACCTACGAAGACGGTTATGTTGGGTTTATTGTTTTGTTTTTTCATAGTGGTAGTAGTATAACATGGGATTTGGTGAGTTGGAAGGGGTAGGTGGGGGTCGGAACAATATGTTTCATGTATGTTTCGGTTTTTAGTTTATTTTTCAGTTTTTAGTTGTCAGAATTGTGGGATTGTCTGAATCGCTGAAGGCGCAGAGGACGCTGAAGGAAGAGGGAAATATCTGAACCAGGATTTACCAAATCAACGGTATGAATGCCATTAAGGCATTCCCCGGGATTATAGGATTTTCAGGATAAGAGGGGATTGTCTGAATCACAGAAGGCACAGAGGACGCAGAGGACGCAGAAGGAAGAGGGTTATTGTCAGAATCACAGCATGCGCGAATTTTTTGTCTGAACCAGGATTTACCAAATCAACGGTATGAATGCCATTTGGCATTCCCCGTGTGGTATTCGGCGGGTTGCTCCTACAGAATATAAGATGTCGGACTTCGCTGTGCTCACTCCGACCTACGAAGACTATAAGGAACACTTTTAAACATAAAACTATTAAGACTAAATAACCCTGCCTTAACGAGATCAACCTTGAAAATATAATACGTATCTGTTATCATATCTCTATATCAATCAAACTTAAATAGAAGGTTACCATGTATAATTTATTCCTACGTATATCATTCATCACGTTCATTTTATTAATTACAGTATTCATTAATACTGCTTACAGTGAACAGTTTGCTATAGTATATAGAGACAATGGTGACAGGATAACTGGACGTTGGATAAATTCCACTGACCAACATTTTGAGATTGAATATAACGGACAAGTATTAAGGTTTCCATTAGAAGGGAATACTATTCATTTCATCTCAGATCTTGAAAATGTACCTAATCAAAAAGCAACAAAACATTATCATACGGGACTTGACCTATTAGACATTGAACTTCCAGAATTAGCAAAATGTCAATTTGAAGCAGCATTGGAAGAAGCTCCTAAGTATTTGGATGCACATTACCAACTTGGGTTGCTAAATAAAACGGCAGGAAACATTGATAAAACAATAATACATTTTCGATCTGTTCTATTAATTGATCCAAATAAAATTGATCTTGTACCATTACTCCAAGACATTGGAGAAAACGCTGTTACTGAAGAAGAATATAGACAAGCTGTAAATGCTTATCAGTTAATTCTCAAACACTATCCTGATCATCAGATTGTAGCAAGATTAAGTTACCAGACAGGTTTCATTCTTGTGGAAAACCTGGAAGATGATACCTTAGGTCTTGATGTTTTGCAAAATGCTATAAAGCAATTTCCTCATTCTTCAGAACATGAGAAGGCTGTATACTTAATAGGTAATATACAATCAGAATCTGGTGAATTGACGGTGGCAAAAGATACATTCCAGCAATTCCTAAGGTTGTACCCAGAAAGTGATAGAGTAGAGGATGTGCTGTTATCACTTGCTATTGTTTATTTACAACTCCGTGATAAAGATAGAGCAGTACAAACAGCAAACTTTATTCAGGGCAATACTGAGGACCCTTCTATTGCAGCACAAGCAAAAGATATTGTCAGTGCAAGCGTATGGAACATATACACAAACGGTTTACCCGATCTAAATATACAAACGATGGCTGTTGATGGAGAATCACTCTGGATTGGTACACCAAAGGGTATAGCACAAATTGAGATAGGTGGACCTGACGAATGGATAATAAATGAAGGTGTCGCATGGATGATTAACTCTCATGTCAAAACAGTACCAGATGTTCAAACTATTGCGGTTAATGCTTCTGGAATATGGGTCGGAACCAGGAATCAAGGAATTATATATTACAATAAAAATACCAACGAAGTTCAAAATTACACTATCCGTAATTCCGATGGTTTACCGATCACATGGGTTCGGGACATCAAAATGGATGATAAAGAAATTTGGTATGCAACAGATTCTGGTGTATACCGAGAAATCATCTCAACAGGGAAGAGGTATCCCTATTATGGCAATAATCCTGTACCCAACGATGTTCATTCCATTGCACTTACTCCTGAGACTGCATGGGTTGGCACAACAGGAAACGATATAGCCATCTTTAATCGAGAAATTGAACTATGGAAACCTCAAAGTTTTCTTGACATCACACAGGATACAAAAATATTAGGATTTGATGTAGTTGGTAATAAAGTGGTCATTTCAATGTACAATAAAGAAGGTAATTTCAATGGATTTTTTCATGCAAATTGGGATGGTACTGCAGGAAAATTTACCCCCATAAATGAGGGGACTGAAATGAAGTTAAAGTTAGAGAACATTTATGTTACTGGAACTGTTGATAATGGACAAATACCACTGGACAACGGTGAACCAAATCCCAAATCTCTGATTCTATGGATTGCAGAAAATGAAAATGTTAACCTATACTTTCCTTATATTGATAATTTTGGTGGGGTAGTTGGATACCCAAAAATTGCAATGGAAGATATAATTATTCAATGTATAGTTGTAAATAAAAATCGTGCTTGGATTGGAACAAACAAAGGTGTACTTACGATAGATAAAGACAAGATTGTCCAACCAGCCGATTAACAGACAAAGAGTCTATGGAACCCTTTCCATCATTATGCAACAAACATGTACCAAACAGATTACCCGTTGGAATCAATCAGTACCGATACAAGTTGATGACGATTTGGTTGTTGAAGAACCACTTGAAATACGTGTGGGAGAACAGAGTTTAATTGTTGTCATGCGGACACCCGGTCATGATTTTGAACTGGCAGCAGGTTTTCTCTTTACTGAAAGCCTTATCAAATCTGCCGATGATATTGAAATTATTGCATATTGTGAAGAGGGTGATATTACATCCGAAACAGAAGATAAATCTTTGGATTTTGACTTAATGCAAAATATCGTCAATGTTCGTTTAACAGAACATTTGGATTTAGAAGAACAAAGTGGTTGGCAACGTAATTTTCACGCAAATGCAAGTTGTGGTCTGTGTGGAAAAATGACTATTGAATCCGTTAAACACCAAGTCAACCCACTGAATTCGGTCTTCAATATAAAACAAACGGTGTTATATGAACTTAACGATAAATTGCGTGCATCACAATCTGTTTTTGAAAAGACTGGTGGTTTACATGCAGCAGGACTGTTTGATGAGAACGGTGAATTAGTAATTATCAGAGAAGATATTGGTCGACATAATGCGGTGGATAAAGTTATTGGACAGGCATTGTTATCGGATATGATCCCTCTTGATAGATACATCCTTATGGTGAGTGGTCGTGCAAGTTTTGAAATCATTCAAAAAGCACTCTTTGCCCGTATACCCATAGTTGCTGCAGTTTCAGCTGCATCCACTCTTGCAGTTGACTTAGCAACTGAAGGCAATCTCACATTAATTGGTTTTATGAGAGGGATGCAGATGTCTGTTTATAGTTGTCCAGAACGGATCCAAAAATAAATATGAATTCGTGTGAGATTTTGGAGCATACAAGTCTTTCTATCTTTTTGGGGAGTGGTGTCTCTTACTTATTAAATAAAAACAAACATAAAATGAGTATATTACACTTCTCAAATATACTTATATAGGAGTTTCACATGAATTTCTTTTTTGAGAGCATCCAATCATTAATAAATCTGATATTTCTTATCGTCGTTCTCGGAACTGTAGTTATATCATGGGTTTTTGCAGATAGATTACGCAAACGTCATAATGCAGATTTTCCATGGAACAAAGCACTTGCAATTATCGGAATAGAAGTTTTAACATGGATCGCGTTCAACATCTTTTTTGAGATATTTCAGGCAAATTGGATGTGGATTTCAATCGGTGCGATAATCGTCATTTTCATTATACTCAAACGAAAAGGGAAATAACTAACATAATTGGATTGATAGTGTGTTGTAAAATAATATCTTCACATAAGAACAGGAGGTACCTATGCCAAGGACTGGTAGAGCAGTAGTTGCTTATGGTAAGGAATTTGAGATACGCGAATATCCTGTGCCTGAACCAGCCCCAAATACATTGTTACTTCGACAAGAATTAGCAGGAATTTGTGGAACAGATCTACATAACTGGCAAAATGGCTTCGATAAGGAGATCCTGTTAGGACATGAAAATGTTGGGATTGTTGAAGCAATTGGGGAAGGTGTGAAAAATGACTATGTTGGCAAACCGATCAAAGAAGGTGATCGACTTATATTCGCACCTGGCACTGACTACGGTGGATACGGTTTTCAATGGAATCCAGATGATGCACCTCATTTTCGTGGAGGATTTGCAGATTACATGTATCTCACCTACCCTAATACATGTTTTATGAAAACAGATATTTCCCCAGAAGTGGCGGTTTTAACTGAGCCATTTACTGTCGGTGTCCATGCCGTAATGCGAGGAAAGATAAAATTCGGTGATACCGTTGTTGTACAAGGTTCTGGGGCAATTGGTTTAGTAACACTTGCATGTGCAAAATTAAGTGGTGCTGGTAAACTCATCATGGTCGGTGGTCCTGCTGGACGATTGGAACTTGCACGACGGTTTGGGGCAGATGTTACGATTGATATTGAAGAGGTAACATCCGCTGAAGAACGCACTGAACTTGTGAAAGCAGAAACACCGCGTAATGCGGGGGCTGATGTAGTCTTTGAATGTGCAGGATTTTTACCTGCTACCCCAGAAGGATTAGGATACACCCGACGCAGTGGAACATTCGTAGAAGTTGGACACTTTGTAGATATGGGTTCTATTGATTTCAATATTAATCAGTTACTGATGCGGAAAAATCTGCGACTCGAAGCCATCTGGGGAAGTTCTTATGAGCACTTTGTCAGAGGGTTACCACTCCTTGAAAAAAGTGATTTGCCATTTGCTGATATGATTAGCCACAAATTACCTCTATCACAAGTTGAGGATGGTTTTAAGGCACTTGATGGTGGTTATCGTATAAATGGTGAAACTGCAATAAAAATTGCCATTCAAGCAACTGAATAACAAGTACAAATACAATCTATAATATAGGAGAATAACTTATGCCAAAAACCTATCGCGTTGGTTTTGCCTCGTTAGTTCATGACCATGTGTGGGGTGAACTTAATCGTTGGAAAGCGCACCCAAACGTTGAAATCGTCGCAGCAGGTGATGTCAACGCAGAATTACGTGACCAATTCAAATCAGAAAGTGGTTGTAATACAGTTTACGATTCTTGGCAGGAATTATTAGATAAAGAGGAATTGGATATCGTTCAAGCATGTGCTGAAAACAGTGCTGGACCAGAAATAGTTGAAGCTGCCGCGGCAAAGGGTATACACGTGGTTTCTGAAAAACCGATGGCTGCACGACTTTCGCAAGCAGATCGTATGCTCAAAGCTGCAGATAATGCCGGCACGTACCTTATGATAAATTGGCCAACTGCATGGAGTCCTGCCTTGAATACTGTGATACAGTTGATTAAAGACGGTGCAATAGGCGATGTATTCTACTTCAAATGGCGTTCAGCACATAACGGTCCAAAGGAGATCGGATGTTCACGGTATTTCTATGAATGGTTATACGATGAAGAGAAAAACGGGGCTGGCGCGTTAATGGACTACTGCTGTTATTGTGCAGATATGTGTGCGTATTTACTGGGTCTCCCTGAACAGGTAACAGGTTTTCGTGGAACATTTGTCAAGGACTATCCACTACCCGACGACAATGCTGTAATCATGATGAAATATGGCAATGCATTCGGAATTACTGAAGCCTCATGGACACAAAAGACAGGTTATGTCACGCCAAATCCTGTGGTATACGGAACTGAAGGGGCATTGACAGTTACAGGTAATCAAGTTAATCTTACCCCTGCAGGTAGCGATGCACAAGTTATTGAACCCGAACCACTTCCTGAAGGCAAACGCAATGCTGCAGAATACTTCATTCACTGTATAGAAACAGAAGAACCAATTGACGGTTTATGTTGTCCATACATTAGTCGTGATGCCCAAGAGATTTTAGAAGCCGGTCTCGTTTCTGCGGATAGTGGTAAGGTTGTCAACCTACCGATGACATAAGACTTTGTAGACAGTACATCCATATCGCAGAAAAAGTATTGAACATGAAATTCCTTGTGAAAATTATTATTTACAAATAAGACTTAGGTGAAACCTATGTCCAATAGATCCAATTCACTATGCTTATATCTGGTATTCGGAATATGGTTACTCACAGTAGGTTGTGCAACCATGTTTGAGCCGCCTCCATTACGAATAGAGGCTACAAACCTATCCTGTGAGGAATACCCATTACTCGTTGATGGTGATCTTGCCACAACCAGTAAGATGAAAGTAAGTAGTCCTCTTCTAAAGCGTAACCAAAGTAATAAAAGCAATATCGGATTTGGTGATTGGTTGGAAGGTAATGATAAGGCTGAGGCACTGATTCAACTTAACACGCTTACACAAGTTTCTTGGATTGAGGTACACCCATTATCAAACATCTCTCGTCTCTCTGTAGACACTGCGACTATAGAGATAGTAGATGATAAAGAATATGATTTTGTGCCAGTGAAAAGTCATAAGATAGCAAGATCCAAAAATGGTGAGAAGATACGAATCTACATCAACAGACCGGTCAGGTTTCTAAAGGTTGTTATCTATGTTAATCGTGATTCAGCAAAAATCACTCGGGAAGTATTTACTGATAAAATAAAAGTATCCTTTGAGGATGTTATAATTCGGGAAATAATGGTATACAGTGATTGAAATTCAAAGCAATATGATTCTTATCACTTTTTACTAACTAATTTCAAATAAGGAGAACCTAATTGAGCGAAAGAATACCGATTGCATTACAGTTATATTCTGTTAGAGATGATTGTGCCAAAGACCTATCCCTTACTCTTCAAGCAGTTGCACAAATGGGTTATGACGGAGTAGAATTTGCTGGTTATTATGACCGCACTGCAGAAGAACTTCGTGGAATGTGTGATGACCTTGAATTAAAAGTTGTTGGAACACACACAGGATTAAATACACTCCTGGGTGATCAACTTGCCAAAACAGTGGAATTCAATAAGATACTTGGAAACCCGTATCTAATTGTTCCTGGATTGGGGGCAGAATACACGAACTCTCAACAGGCATGGAAAAACACTGCAAAGTTGTTCAATGAAATTGCTGATAAAATTTCTGACCAAGGCATGTACACCGGTTACCACAATCACACAGGTGAATTTAAGTCCCTTGAGGGAGAGGTGCCGTGGGATACATTCGCAAGCAACACTCACAACGATGTCGTCCTACAAATTGATACTGGACACGTCCTTCGTGCAGGAGCAGACAATGTGCCTTTTATTGAACGTTATCCCGGTAGATATAAATTGGTACATATAAAAGAATATTCAGCAACAAATGACAAAGCTGTGATCGGAGAAGGTGATATGCCATGGGATGATGTGTTCGAAGCCTTTGAAACCGTAGGCGGAACGGAGTGGTACATCGTTGAACAGGAAAGTTATGCATTTCCGCCAATTGAATGTGCAGAAAAATGTATTGAAAACCTAAGAAAGATGGGAAAAATATAGGTTTGAGCGAATCCGATGCAAATCGTCCAAATAATCATTCCTACAATGTAGAAGCAGACCTATTACTATGGTGGGAAGATTTCTATCTACCTGTTTTCGAGTATGTGTTACCCAAAATGGGAACATTGGAAGGAAAACGTGTCTTGGAATTAGGAACAGGAACTGGTGGAACTGCAACGCTGCTTGCCAAACAAGGGGCTTCGGTCATCGGAATTGATCTACTATCCTTTAGACTTGATGAAGCACAAGAGAGAGTCCGCCAGTACAACGTTACTGATGCGGTTGACTTTTTCCTTATGGATGCAACAAAACTTGCTTTTGCAGATGATACCTTTGACTATGTAATATCAAAATCTGTGTTAGTCTTTACAAAGCATACACAAACTGCTGAAGAATGTTACCGAGTTCTCAAACCGGGTGGTAAGGCAATATTCATTGAGAATATGCAAAATCATCCAGCAGTATGGTCTTACCGCAAATTGTTTCTAAAATATTCCGACGAATTGCACTATTTCTCGCTATCTGATATAAATACGATTGGAAATGTGTATAAGGAGATGGAACATAGAGAATTCCATCTCCTTTCACTATTTGCATTGTTTTGGCAAAAAGTTATCCCTATCCCTTTTCTCTATCGGTTAACTCTCAAATTTTTGAAACAAATTGATGCATTTTTTTTAAATAAGTTAACGATACTCAAAAGGTACTGTTGGATTACAGCAATAATATGTAAGAAATAGGTGTATCACGGATACTATATAAGCAGTCAACTGATATACCCATCCTTGAGGTATTTGACTTCTCCATTCAGAATTGTCATTATCAAATCTATTTCAAAAGTTTCCGGCTTCCAATTGAATAGAATCAGATTAGTATCGTTGTTGTCATTCATTCTCACTAATTTATTATCTATTCCAAGTAGATTTATCGGATGTAATGTAGCAAGAGAAAATGCTTCTGCCAATGAGATACCTGCATATCGTATACTGTTTTCTATACCCCTTGCCAATTCAATCGCGGAACCCGCAAGGTACTCAGTACCTTCTAATCGCACACATCTATCATTCGTCAATTCGACAGGCTGTCCAGCAAACTGATATTTACCGGGTTTCATACCTGCCAGAGCAACAGCATCACTTATGAGAATACAACGGTCAAGTGTTTTCGCACGCATCATAGATTTGACTACAGAAGGCGGAAGGTGGTGTCCATCAACGATAAGACTTGCCCAAAGTTCATCAGAACCAAGCTGTTCCCATATATAGTTCGGATGTCGTGGAATTTGTGCGTGCGCACCATTACCAAGATGTGTTGAAAGTTTTGCCCCTGCATTAATCGCTTCCCGAATATCAGCAACTGACGCATCTGTATGTCCAATTGCCACAACTATTCCTTCGGCAACAAGTTTTTCTATAAACTGTATTGCACCTTTTTTTTCAGGAGCAATGGTTACTATTCGTATCATACCTTCTGCAGTGTCCTGAAATCTACGAAACTCATCCCAATCCGGTTCTCTTATATGCTCTTTAGGATGTGCACCACGCGGTCCATCAACAGATGAGATATAAGGTCCTTCAAGATGAATACCGAGTATTGAGTGTTTTACGTCTGAATCCACCTTAACTGCAGAAACAACTGCACGAAGAGAATTACTGATACAGGCATTTGATGCAGTTACCACAGTTGGACATAAAAAACCTGTACCCACACCCCAAAGTGAACGAACCATCTCACATACATCTACCTCTGTAACTGATGTAACATTCAAGTCATATCCAGCAAATCCATTGACCTGAATATCTACCAGAACAGGGGCAATCCACATATTACTGTCTGTAGATTCTATTCTCCGAATCGATTGGATACGATTATTGACAAGGTTTATCTCAACTGGTTTATTATCAAAAACAGTGTTTCCACAAAGTTTCATACTACTCATTTACATCCAATATAAAAATTAAAATAAGAGAATATAACAGATAATACGCAACTTATTAATCCGATGCAACAGAAATGTGTTGCATAATTAACTATATTCGGGTAATGTATGTAACACATGGATGATTTCAATCTATTGATATGAGATTAATTGAACATTAACTATATGATCTATTACAATAAAAATATGGAGGCAAAATGGAATATTTAACCTACGGAAATACAGGTTTGGAAATATCACGCCTTTGTTTCGGTGCAGGACATCTTGATAAGTTATATGACATTCAAACTGGTGCAAAACTTATGCTGAAGGCACTTGACGAAGGAATAACCTTTTGGGACACTGCAGAAGGATATGGAACTCAACCGCACCTCGGTGAAGCAGTACGACAGATTAACAGGAATGATATTGTTATCCAAACGAAAACCGCCAACAAAGATCATAATAGTGCATCCGCAAGTATCGAAAAAGCCTTACGTGAACTACAGACAGAATATATTGACGTAATGCTACTCCACGCCATTTCCTCTCCTGAGGATTTAGAAACAAGAGAACGCGAAGGAGCGTTTGATGCGTTTCGTGAGGCAAAAGCTGCTGGTAAAATCCGTGTTATCGGTTGTTCGACCCATCTTTATACTGGAGCAGTGATGGATGCTGTGATTGATCATTCTGAGATTGATGTTATACTAACAACTGCTAACAAAGAAGGCAGAATGTTAGAGGGTGGACCATTTGATAAACATTTGGAATATATTGAACGCGCATACAATCTTGGCAAAGGCATTAGCATAATGAAGGTAGTCGTTCAAAATGACATGCCTGAGGAAGATATGCCAGAATGGATTGAATGGGCATTTAACCTTGAAACTGCACACGCAATCAATCTCGGTATTACTGAAGATAAACATATCACACTTGATGTCGGACTCGCACGGGCAAGTGCAAGAAGACGACTTATTCAAAGTAAGGCAGCCTAATTTGGAAATTAGAATAAGTCAATTTGCGACTTCATTAGAATGAAACAACTACGAGGTAAGCCTCTCAAAGATTTTTTAAAACAAGTACATCAACCAAAAAGAGATCTTATTTTTCTTTTACAAGATGTGCAAGATCCAATTAATGTCGGTTCAGTATTTCGCATTGCAGATGCATGTAACGTTCAAGAAATAATCTTAACAGGTATAAGTGCCAAACCTCCTCACCCATTGCTCCGAAAGGTTGCAAGAGGAAAGCAGAGACGCGTCAAATGGAGTTATACTGAGGAAGCTTCTGATGCCATTCTCACCTTAAAAGAAAAAGGTTATACAAGTTGTGCGTTAGAACTCACTCCAAAATCAATTCCCTACTATGAAGCGGAAATCCCAGACAAAATATGTATCGTCGTAGGTCATGAGGATCACGGTGTAACCAAAAGAACACTTGCTGTTTGCGATATATTTATTTTTCTGCCTATGTATGGTAAAGGCAAGTCAATGAATGTACATGTTTCACTCGGTATTGCCGCATACCATATATTACATGCACCAAGGAACCCATAGATGTCAAACAAGATGCGTGCCATCATGTGTCGTGGTCCCTTTGATTACCGACTTGAAGAAGCATCAATTCCAAATGCCGGTCCCAACGAAGTCGTTATTAAAATAAAAGCATGTGGTGTATGTGCAAGTGATATAAAATGTTATACGGGAGCACCGCTCTTTTGGGGTGATGAAAATAGAAAACCTTATGTCGAAACACCGGTAGTTGCTGGACATGAATTCATTGGAGAGGTAGTTGAACTTGGTGAAGGATCAAGCGAAAAATATGGTTTACAGATTGGTGACATAGCGATTGCTGAACAGATTGTCCCCTGTTGGAAATGTCGTTATTGTAATACTGGAAAGTATTGGCTATGTCAAGTCCATAATATCTACGGATTTCAACCAATAGTGAATGGAGGAATGGCAGACTATATGAAGTTTCCAGCAGGATCACTTGTTCACAAAGTTCCTACAAATATGCCATTCACGAATGGTGCTATGATTGAACCACTTGCATGTTCCATCCACGCAGTTCAGCGCGGAAATATTGAATTCGGTGATGTTGTGGTCGTAGCAGGTGCAGGCACTCTCGGTCTTGGTATGATAGGTACTGCAAAGTTGAAAAATCCTGGAATTCTCATCGCAATTGACCTAATCTCAAAAAGATTAGACATCGCCAAAAAACTTGGTGCTGATATTACTATCAACCCATCTGAAGTTAATGCTGTTGAAAAGGTATTGGACCTAACAGATGGATATGGTTGTGATGTCTATATAGAGGCTACAGGACATCCCACTGCGGTTGAACAGGGACTTCACATGATACGAAAGGCTGGAACCTTCGTTGAATTTAGTGTTATGCGTGAACCGGTTACTGTAGATTGGACTATCATAGGTGATACGAAAGAACTAAATATTCATGGTTCACATTTAGGACCCTACACATATCCACTTGCTATAGATTATATTCACAGTGGTGCTATTGATGTAAGCCACATTGTAACACATCAGCTCCCGTTAGAAGAATATTTAACTGCATTCGATATGGTTCAGAAAGCCAATGATTCAATCAAAGTGCAGTTAGTGCCATAGATGAAAATGTAACTACTCAATACAAATTGCTTGATGTGTAATTTTTATGTTATAATGAACTTAGATGTATTCAAACTGTGATTAAAAGATAGGAATTGGACCGAATTTGAAAATAAATGAGGTAATATGGCAATCACAATTTGTTGACAAATTAGCAAGCAAACATGGTGTAAGCACAACAGAAGTGGAAGAAGTTTTAATTAATCGTCCTCTATTTCGTTTTATTTCAAAAGGTAACCGAACAGGTGAAGATGTTTATTCGGCTATGGGACAAACAGACGAAGGACGTTATCTCATTGTAATATTCATTCTGAAACCACGTAACAGAGCATTGGTTATAAGTGCAAGAGATATGGACAGTAAGGAACGAAGATATTATGGCAGAAAAAAATAAAAAACCAGATCCAATGCCTTCTCACGATACCACTCCTGAGGAAATAGGTGAATTTTGGGATACACATAGTCTTGCTGATTATTTGAATGAAACTCATGAAGTGGAATTTGAGGTTAATCTCAAATCACAGCAGGCTAAGACTCATGTTGAAGGTAAGCCGTTAGAGCATAAGCAGGAAATAATCGTTTCTGATGAAACAAAACCAGATCTGCCCGTAACAATCAACGACATAAAAGAAAATGGCATTGGCATTATCAACAATCTCTTGACAACGATAGATCTGCCTGCCTCAGTCATGAAGAATGTATATAAGGTAATTGGACGATTCAGCAGTGCTGCATCTGATATTCCAATTGCGTTTCTTGAAGGGGTAGCTGCAGAAAAACGGGTTGTAACAGAAACACGCGTTAAACTAATCAGAGAAAATGCTGATCAAATCGCTAAACGATTGAATGTTCCTGAAATATATGTTCGTAGAGCAGGAAACAAATATGCAGAAAAAATAATCGGTGAGCAGATCAACCTCGATAATATCTCCGCTTTTACCATAGAGGAACTACAGAAACCCAAAACAGAAAAATCAAACACTCAAGATAACAATAATTCTAATATAGACAATCTTGATGTTACAACGGCTCAAAATACAGACAACAGTGAAGAAAAGACAATTGGTGATGATTGGTTAAACAGGTTTGAAACTGAAGCACGACAAATAAGTTCTGAGGAAATGCAGCGGCGTTTCGCTCGTGTCTTAGCCGGTGAAATACAGAAACCTGGATCTTTTTCAATAAAAGCAATCAAAATTCTCAGCGAATTGGACAAAAATACTGCAGCGTTATTTAGACAACTGTGTTCAGTCTGTGTAATCTTTGGAATCCTACATGGGGATAGTGATGATTTGCATACGATTGTTGATGCAAGAGTTCCTTCCCTCGGTGGTGTCCCATCACAAAACGCACTTGACAAATATGGTTTAGGTTTCGACCAACTAAATATTTTGAATGAAGCAATGTTGATTATTTCTGAATACAAATCACAATTTAGTTCTACACATTGCGTAGTAAATTTTAATAAGTCGGGAACTTGGGCATTGAAACATCAAGAAAAGTATTGGAAATTATTGCCTGGACCAGATTGGAACACTGAATCAGAATTCAGTTTAGAAGGTATTGCGTTTTCCAGACTTGGACGTGAATTGTTACAGGTGGTTGATACAGATCCAATGCCAGAATACACAGAAGATCTCAAAATATACTTTGCTAAACAGCATTTACAAATGGTTGAAGTTCCAAGTCCTATACCAAAGGATATAAAAAAATAATGGAATGGTGACATATAGATTATGTTATTAGATGTCACAAAACCGAAAGAATCTCGTCTTTCTCTCTTGGATAGCAAGAATACAGATGCATTTCAACAATTGCTACAAGAATATTGGCACTGGCACTATAACGATACCCTTCATGATGCAGTTAGGTTATTACTAAGCACAGATTTAGGTTGGGAAAATGTTTCTCATACTATTTCACCTCCAGTTGGAGAGATAATCTCACCTCTGGGACAAGCACTTGCACTCGAAAACAAGGATATTCGCGATGCTGCACTTCAAATCTTAGATGCCACCCAGAATATTCCAACTGGAACAGCACAAATTAGTGAGGAATCTGTTCCTATAGAGATAAACGAATTCAAGATAGGTATCTATCCCGTTACGAATGCACAATATTTACGGTTTATTCTTGAGACTAACTATAATCACCCAAAGAGTTGGCAGGAAAGTTCTGAATTGAATTATGAGGTATATTCAGATAAGGGTGATCATCCTATCGTATGGGTAAATTACGAAGATGCTGAAGCCTATGCAAATTATATGGACGGTAGATTGCCAACATTTGAAGAATGGCAGTATGCTTCACGTGGCACTGATGACAGACTATTTCCATGGGGAAATGAAATAGATATACCACGATGCAACACAGCAGAACTCGGGGCAGAGGGTACAACTCCAGTTGGTATGTTCAAAGATGGTGTCAGTCCGTTTGGATGTTATGATATGTTGGGAAATGTCTGGGAATGGACCAACACTCCTTATGATGAAAAAGGTGATTTTTACGTCGCTTGTGGTGGAGCATGGTACTATAATCATGACTATAGCACATGTATAAGCTACGATTATTTCAGCAAAAAATATACAGAGTTTGTTATAGGTTTTCGTATTGCCATGTGAATTGACAAAATTAGTTAATCTACTAACTAATTGAATTAATATTGTGACTTTTATAGGATTCAGGTGTTTAACAAATAAGGTTTTCGGTTAATTAAATATAGGGTTATCTGATGAGAGACACAAAAATTGATAAAGAAAAAAACAGTAAATCAACACACTCCTCTCTGAAGCGTGACACTTCTTCCATCACATCCGACACCTTACAGAAAAAGTTCATTCAACGTGGACGTTTGGATATACATCACCATCAAACAGCTGCAACACATTTAAAACAGGGTGCTGATGCATTAAATGCCCGTAACTATGAAAAAGCAATTGAAGAATTTCTTATGGTAATTCAACATAATCGTGAATCCGCTGAGGCACATTTTCATCTCGGTTTGGCTTATTTTATGTTAGAGAATTATGAAAAAGCAATTGATGCTTACAAAATGGCGATTACATGTGAACCCAGTGAAATAACGGTTTATATCAATCTTGCATCAACATATCGTATGTTAAAACGGTATGATGAGGCAATAGAGGTATATGAACGTGCTATACGGATTAATCCTAACCATCCAGAACTACATTCAGAGCTTGGTGCAGTTTACTCATTACGAGGTAGACGGACTGAAGCCGTAAGTGCATTTAAGAATGCAATGCGCTTGAAGTTAAAGACAACATTTCAAAATCAGTCTACGAGAACAATAAATACCGAAGAAGAATAAAACACATACTACTATAGTTATTGTATATATCACCCGATAATCCAGGAGTATACCATGATTGTCTCTGACGAAGATTTGATGCTGGCTTGCCGTAAAGGAGATATGAGTGCATTTGAACTACTTGTTAGAAGGTATCAGGATCCACTTGTAAATTACATTCATTATACTATAAGCGATTATCATCGGGCAGAAGACTTGGCACAGGAAACTTTTCTCCGAGTTTTCAAAAGTGCAAGTCGATATGAACCGAAATCCTCCTTTAAAAGTTGGCTTTATACAATCGCTACAAATTTGTCACGAAATGAAATCCGAAATCGTATAAGACGTAAGACCTTCTTTCTGGAAGATATGGTTGACGAAAATGAGGATGTTTACCACTCAGAATACTTGATTGATACCAGTTTACAACCAGATATACTGTATGAAAAAAAAGAACGACAACAACTCATTAAAAAATCTTTGAGACAACTTCCAGAAAATCAACGTATAGCCTTAACACTTGTTACATATCAAGAACTAAGCTATGAAGAAATATCTGATATATTAAAGTGTTCAGTTGGAGCTGTAAAGTCACTTATACACAGAGCACGACAAAACCTGAAAAAACTACTTATCAAGTCTGGAATAGGAGATGGTGTAAATGCCAAAATCTAAAATGGTCGACTGTCAAAACTTACAGACGCAACTCTCAGCCTATTTTGATAACGAACTGCAATCATGGAAAAGGTTACTCATTAAATGGCATCTGAAACGCTGCACAGAATGTAGCAAAAAATATACGGACCTACATCAAACACACACACTTCTTAACTCCATAGAGCCGGTCAGATGTTCAGACGACTTTCTATCAAATATAATGGCACGCGCAAATTCTATCAATATTCATCAGAAAGAACGACTTTCATTATTTAAACGGTTCGGTTCTTTCGTTGAAGGAATTCAAGTATGGGTGCGTGGTAATATTCGTGCTTACAATCCATTGTACATAGGTGGTTTTATTGTAGGTGTGATTATGATGTTAGGTGTTACACTCTACCCACCGAAAATTGATAAATTAAACTTATTTACACAATCTGATAATCAATCAATACAAAAACATCAAGAACGTCTTGTTGCCTTTGAAGTAATTTTACAGCAGCAACCAAAACGAACACTAAAAATTCGTTGATAGGGTATAACCAATGAAATACTTAAAACATAGCAAAGTAAAATCAATTACTCGAAAAGCTTTAATAATCTCAATGGTACTTCATGTGTTACTTCTTACTACTTTATTCTATTTTTCTATCACAGAACAAACTCTTTTACCAATAAAAGATAAACTTGATGTAAGTATTACCACAGTCCCGAAACAGATGCAAGTCAAGATGCCAATGAAAGCACCAATTCCTCAAGTGCGACAAACTACTTTGCATGAAGCGGAAAAAATGCCTGTAACTAAAGTTGAAACCATACATCCACAGGTAGAGATTCATCCACGTCTTACCCCAACAACTCCTATTGAAACAGACCAACCACGACTTAATAAGACTGAAACTGCACCAGATATAGACGTAAATGTTAGCACTGCCTTAAAGCAACTTCAACAAGTTGAAGATGGCTTATCTACAAAGGAAGCAGCACAACCCATATTAAGTGGTTCACTTGGAACAAAACGTTCAGGTTCACCAGGGATACAACGTGGACCTGTCCGATCTACACTTGACATTGCTGGAACAACTGGTGGAGATGGTAATCCAACAGAAATCGTTGATTTCCAGGAGAAAAAGCCGCCATTACCCCGTATAACATTCGGCAACGTAATGAAAAAAATGGCTGACGATATTGCAGAAACAAGTGAAGGCGGTCCTATTGATGTTATTTTTGTTATTGATGCGAGTGGGAGTATGGGAGATAATATCTATGGTGTAGTAGGTCATCTATCTGATATGATAGATGTTTACAAATCATCAGATCTTGACTATTCCCTCGGTCTAACGACATTTAATGCAAATCAGGTCAATAATATAAAAATTCATCAATTGACAAAAGATTTATCAGAATATAAACAAATGATTAGAAGAATTAAACCTAAAGGTGATGAACATGCATTGGATGCTATTGAGAAAACAGTCTATAACATGGAATTTCGTGCTACATCCAAAAAACATCTCATACTTGTCACCGATGAACCTTTTACAAGTATGGATGGCAATACTGTGCGGAGTACTATTGATATTTGCCGAGAATTTGGTATATATGTAAATGTACTTGGTTTGGCACTGGATGATCATAAAAAAATTGCCTTAGATACTGATGGCAAATGGCACGCGATACCCCAAAAACTGAATAGACGACCCTCATCCAATAGAAATACATCACTAACAGAACAAGTAAAACAACAAATACTTCGAAATGCAAAATGGTCTGACGTGCAATTACTTAGTAAAGTTGTTTTACAAAATGCAGAGAATACACCAATAGATATTGTCCTGTTTATAGATGGAAGTAACAGCATGGATGAAAAACTGTTAAAGTTCTATTTACAACTAAAAACAATGGTGCGTGACTGGGATAATGCTCTGATTGACTATCAGATAGGTGTCGTGAGTTTTAGAATGCGAGGTTCAGTAAAAAGTGTAAACGTATACGATCCTCCACAAACAATCGAACAAATAGAAAAAATTGTAGAATTACCCAGTAAAACTGATGAAGATTTGTTACATGCTATTTCACAGGGGTTGCGAAAAATAGAACTTCGTCAAGATGCACAAACTCACCTAATCATTGTAACTGATGAACCTTTACCACTCAATGCACCTGCTGAAGGAATGATCAAATATTTACAAGAAAAACATGTGATAGTAAGTGTCGTAGGAACAATTGATGATTTCCAAGAACAAGTTACAGAAAAAACAGGTGGGGTTTGGGTCCCAATCCCAGGTGGTCATACTACAAATAATACATATTGGTAATAGTCTATCAATATGAACTTATTAATGGGATAATATTTATCCTTTAACATCGCTCAATCCTGTTTATCAGTGAAAATTGTATTTTAAGGTAGTATATATTGTGAATATTGCAGTGCTTGCTTCGGGTAGTGGAACAAATCTACAAACCCTGATTGAGCAGTTACATGAAGATAATACGTCAGACATAAATATCGTAGTTGTAATTAGTGATCGCAAGAAAGCTTACGCACTAACGCGGGCAGAACAAGCAGGTATTCCGACACAGATTGTCTCCGCAAAAAACCATATCAATCGTGTTGAATTTGACGCAGAAATTGCACGACATATTGAAAACTATTCTGCTGAATTAATCATACTTGCAGGATATATGAAATTATTTCAACCACCATTTGTCCGCAAATACCACAATCGTATTATCAATATCCATCCAAGTTTATTACCAGCATTTCCAGGGGCAAACGCTGTTGCAGATACTTTAGAGTACGGAGTTAAAGTAACCGGTGTTACGGTTCATTATGTTGATGAAGGAATTGATACCGGTCCAATTATCGCTCAGACATCAATACCAGTCTACGATACGGATGATGAAGAAAGCCTCCATAAACGAGTCCAAATTGAAGAACATAAACTATTTCCACAAGTAATTAAGTGGCATGCTCAAGGAAACGTAATAGTTGAAGATCGAAAAGTTATCTTAGTCTCTTAAGAATCATGCTATTACCTAATATACTATACTCATAAAGTATTTGATCCAGACATTGTTCAATCAAATATCCATAAATCTAAAGTAAATGTTAGCAATATCAACCCTATGGAATGCTGTAAAGCAATCAGATGGTACTGCCTTATATGATGAATTGAAAGATCTTGGCTTTGAGCATATTGCTCTAAGTCGTCATCTGGCTATTGAACAGATAGAACTAATGAAACCATCTTTTCGTGACATAGGACAATCGCCTCCTTGCTGTATACAGAATTTCTGTCCTATTATTACGGGGACCACACAATCGGTAACCGAAGACGATCATATACTTCTATCCAGTCTTGATAACGATGAACGTAAGGAAGCAGTTCGAAAAACCGTTGAGACTATGAGGCTTGCTATTGATATGGAGATCTCAACAGTGATTCTCCGACTTGGTAAGGTGGATACTTATGATCGTTCGTATTTGATGAAAGATCTGTATGAATACGGAGAACGTGAGTTTGAAGCATTTGCAAAAATGGTTACAGAAGCAACAGAATGGAGAAAACGTAAAGAATCAAAACATCGTGATGCAGTCATGCGAAGTCTTGACGAACTGAATGAACATGCATTAAAAATGGAACTGTGTATCGCTATTGAAAACAGACCACATTATTACCAAATTCCCAATTACGATGAGGTAGGTTTGTTATTCGATGAATTTTACGGTAGTCCAATGCGGTATTGGCATGATGTAGGACATGCAGCTTATCAAGAAAAACTCGGATTGTGTTGGTCACATCAATGGCTTGAAATGTATAGTGAATTTCTTATCGGAATAACTTTGCAGGATTTACAAGATCTTGAGTTTTACCATTCTCCTGGGACTGGGGACATTGAGTGGGAGACTGTTTTTGCTCAATTTCCATCAGATATCATGAAAGTATTGGAAATACAGCATGGTGACACAGAAGCAGTAGTACAAGGTCGAGAATTGTGTGAATCTCTTGAAAACACAGAGCAATCATAACATACTCATTTACTTCAATCATCTACTCAATATGTATCACTTATTCACTCTTAAATGTATAATGTCGTTGAAAGATTTTCTTGTCCAGTGGCACAACTATTTGAATAGGAGACTCTATGAAACTTGGTTTAGTAACATATAATATGGCAAAAGATTGGGATATACCAACTATTATTGAACGTTGTACGGAAACAGGTTTTTCCGGTGTGGAGTTGCGGACAACCCATGCACACGGTGTAGAGGTTAATCTATCTGCAAGTGAACGTGCAGCAGTGAAACAACAGTTTGAAGATTCACCCATTGAGATTGCAGGTTTAGGTTCTGCCTTTGACTATCATTCAGCTGATCAAGATGCTGTTCGTAAAAACATAGAAGGAACTAAAGAATACTCTCAGTTAGCAGCCGATGTAGGAGCACCGGGAGTAAAAGTACGTCCGAATGGACTACCAAGTGAAGTCCCGGTTGAGAAGACATTGGAGCAGATTGGGTTTGCATTACGGGAATGTGGGGAATATGCTGCAGACATCGGAGTACAGATTCGGTTAGAAGTGCATGGCGGAGGCACATCAGAACTCAAACATATACGGACTATTATTGATGTTGCTGATCACAAAAATGTATATGTGTGTTGGAATTCTAACTTCGGTGAGGTAGAAAATGGATCAATTCTGAATAACTTCAACTATGTAAAAGGCAAAATTGGGTTGGTTCATATCACAGAACTACACAGACGCGAATATCCTTGGCGCGAGTTGTTCACATTATTGAAAGAGTCTGGTTATTCAGGGTATACACTTGCTGAAATCGCTGGAAGTTCAGACCCTGTACGAGTGATGAATTTCTACCGAGCATTATGGGATGAATTTAACAGATAGACGAAAATAAGGAGAAGAATTCAATATGAGAAATCAACTAATTATGGTACTTGGCGTTACAATACTACTGGTTGTGTCTGTCGGTAAGTTAGAAGCAATTATTGACTCAGATACTGCAATTGGAATTTGGCTTCTTGACGAAGGAAATGGTAATACCGTAAAGGATTCTTCTGGTAATGACAATGATGGGACTATAGTTAATGCAAAATGGACAGATGGAAAGTTCGGGAAGGCACTTGATTTTGATGGTGGAGCACACGTTAAGATTCAACCAAGTGAGTCTATTGATGATTTTCGAGATGAGTTTACATATCTATTATGGGTAAAACCTACAGCCGCACCACCTAATGTAAACACCCGCGTCATTGAACGTGATTGGCATAATCCAACCATCCAAATTGGTCCAGCAGATTTCTATGGAAGTATTGCTGTAAATGCCGACCAAGCACAAACACATGTTCGTGGCGGTAGTTGGGAACAGGATGAATGGAGTTTTGTTGCAATTACTTATGATGGTAATGTTCTTAAACTGTTTGTAAATGGTGAATTTGTTGGAGATAAGGTAGTAGGCGTACCGGATGATAAACCCAACGGTGATATTAGGTTAGCATCATGGAAAGATCCAGGTTGGGCTTATATAGGATTAATCGATGATGTCGGAGTGTTTAATGCCTCACTATCTGAAGATGATTTATTACAAATTATGAATACCGGTCTTGAAGAGGCATTAGATGTTACTGCTGTTGGTAAATTAACAACAACTTGGGGACGAATCAAATTTGACAGATAGTCTAAGTTTACTCATTTAATGACTAATGAGAATTCGAAACGGATACAATACATCTGTAATTCACTTGCTAAATGGGGATATTTGAAACAATGTATATGCAAAAATTCAAAGACGTTCTTGGATTTCTCGCTGTACTATTATTTTGGTCCTTCGTGGGAATTGTTGTAGGACACTTGTTTGTAATTGCTGTGGCAACTATCTTTCAATTCACTGGTGAAAATATAGTATCTCAACACGCGGAAATAGGTCCCCATAAGGGTCTATTTGACTATTTTGATTCTAAATATGACACAGACAGTCCAATATTCCGTATTGTTGGATGGGTTGCATTTTTGGGCAACATTGCATGTATAGTCATCGGTATTATATCGGGTTTATATAAGGGCAGGTTGTTTTATAGCAGTAGTTGAGAAGGTAACACGCAATAAATTGATGAAATCTTGAATTAGGGAATTATGGATAAACTCAGTTTTTATCAAGCAAAATTAGAATATGAAACGGATTCATGGGATCTCAGTGAAGCACTGAACAATGGAGATAATATCATCGTTATAGATGCACGTTCTCCAGGAGCTTATGCGGCTGAACATATTCCAACATCAATTAACATTCCTCACAGAACGATGAGTGAAGAAACAACAAGCCATCTTGACAAATCCAAGTTGTATGTCACATATTGTGATGGGATTGGATGCAATGCTTCTACAAAGGGTGCGTTGAATATGACGAAATTAGGATTTAATGTCAAGGAATTGTTGGGTGGTTTAGACTGGTGGAAACGAGATGGATATGAGACAAAAGGCACACAGGGAATTCAAGGTAAAGAAATCAATTGTGGATGTTAATGACCTTGTATTATTAATTGGAAAAAGTATATTTTTATTTGCATTTGCGTAATTGATAAGGTATAATTATAAGCGATATGTTTAATCGCATTCCCCTATAGCTCAGTTGGTAGAGCAGATGGCTGTTAACCATCGTGTCGGCGGTTCGAGTCCGTCTGGGGGAGTTTCAATTTTGCTGACGGACTTTCGTACTATATGTTCGTCAGCAATTTTTTTAACTGGTTATTTCATTTAATTGTTAGTCAACTTCACTACAGGTGTGAATATGCCTATAGAACTTACTGATGTCCATCTAAATGAATTCTCTTCAAAAGGTTATCTTATTGTTCCTGACTATTATTCTGGTGATCAACTGACTGAGATGCAGGCTGCTCAACGCCGTGTTTTACCGACATGGGAGGAGATTAAAGATAATCCACCACAAGGCAGGGCGATATTGACTGATTTTCCATCATCTGAAATGGTACTGTTACAAGGGATAGTTGACCACAATGCATGGAAATTCGCTCGAAACTGGTTCAAGACTGAACATATCCACTTCCGCGCTGGGTGTATGATTGCACGTTATCCGGGATTCAAAGGTGGTGGTATCGGTAGTGATGCAAGTGGTTTGCATATAGATAACGGAAATAACTCATTGCTACCACAGTCAAATTCTGCACCTGAATTCGGACAACTTGTCTTTTGGGTACACCTTGAAGATGTAGACGAAGATCAAGCACCTCTGAGATTACTCGCCTCCGGGTATGGACGCGATACATCACAATACGAGCCGCTTGTATGCAAAGGTGGAACACTTTGTATCTTTAGCAACTACACATTTCATTCAGCAAGCGATTATCTTCGTGAAGATGGACAACGGTACACATGGGGGTTTGGTTTAGGACGCGCAGACCACTATTGGGAAGGTTTTCGACATTACACGGACAAAGGAAAACATGCTACTTTTTCACAATTTATCGGGACATTAACAGCATCAGAGCGCGAGGTATTTCGGTTTCCACCTGCTGGTCACCCATACTACACACCGCAGACACTACAGGCTTTAGAAGAACAATATCCTGGTTGGAATGCACGTGGTGAGTATTAAAATCATGTATTCACTTCCAAGATGAAAGTTAAAAACGCGCTTTACGTAATGCAAACCCATTTAACCATCCAATAGAATCAATCATCTCGTCCTGATACCCATGCATCATTACCTCAATAAGTGCAGGTTTTTCAGCAGATAGCGCATCCCGTAAGACCGGCTTAAAGTCTTCCAAATTCTCAACTCTCCTTGCATAAGCACCAAAAGAATGTGCAAATTCAACAAAATCAGGATTCTGTAGGTCAGTATCAATCGTACGTCCCTCAAAACCTTTCTGTTGAGACCCTTTTATTGCTGATAGACAATCATCATTTATTACAATAGTCACGACGTTAATTCCATACTTCATTGCAGTTGACAACTCCATTGCTCCCATCATAAATCCACCATCTCCACTAAAGCAGACAACTGGTCTATTTGGGTGTGCAATTTTTGCCCCAAGCGCAGCAGGATATGAATATCCTAATGCAACACCGATATTTGGATGAAGCAAGGTACGTGGATCATAAATGGGAAATTCAGCAAATGATGCATAACCGAGAGAATGAACATCAACTGCATAGATTGTATCTCGTGGTAGCACATCTTGTAATTCGTGTGTGATCGGGAGTGGAGGCTGTGAATTAAACGCAGCTTGTAGTGGTGGTAGTACAGTATCCCAACCGTTTCGATCAATTGATACATCCTCTATTAGTGCTTGTAAAGTAAGTTTTAAATCCCCAACTACTCCAATGTCGCAAGGATATTCTCTTCCTATTTCATCCTCATCTTCATCAATTTGGATGAAAGATTTGGGCATCTTCAAACTCCAATTACGTGTATCAATAGATGTAAACCTTGTTCCAATGGCAATAAGGCAATCAGCTTGATTGAGTGCCTGTTGTCCCAAATAACCGTAGGAAACTTGTAATGCTAAAGGATGATCTTCAGACAATGCCCCTTTTGCACAACGAGTAACGATTACAGGTGCATTCAACTTCTCTGCAAGTAATTTTAACTCAGTTCTTGCATTTGAATGAATAACAGCAGATCCAGCAAAAATTAGAGGCAATTTTGCATTACGAATCTTGTCAACTGCAGTACTAAGAGAAGATACATCAGCTGTAGGTAAATCATCACGATCAACACGATCCGGTATTCTTACTTCACCATTTCCAGAGGTAACATCCATAGGAAATTCTAACACCGTGGGTCCTGGTCTCCCATTACGCATAGCTTTAAATGCTTTTTCAACCACAATTGGAATTTCGGAGACAGTATGTGCAATCGCACAATACTTTGTTAGTGGTTCAAAAAACCGCATCTGATCCAAACCGTGGAACATCTTACTTGGATGTCTCTTATAGCATTCTGAATGACTCTGTCCTGTAATTAATAAAATTGGAACACAATCTGTGAATGCCTCTAATATACCTGTTGACGCATTACTTGCTCCAGGACCGGGCACCGTGATTGCCACACCTATGTCACCAGTTGCCCTTGCAAAACCATCTGCCATAATTGTTGCGGAATACTCATGACGTACTAGAAAATGATTGATATTCCCCTCACCACGCCGGAGAAGTGAATCGTAAATTTGGATATTTTGAGTTCCTGGCATACCAAATACGGTAGAAACTCCCTGTGCCTTCAAACATTCAATGAGTATATCTCCACCATTCACACATCACTCTCCTTTATGCTTTTTCATGAATTCTTCTAACCAAGCATCTGGATCACGTCCCAGTTTACGTAGGAACAGACACCCTATTTTTTTAACATAATTGGGCATTAAGTTAAATAATCTTAGCTGCCAACTCATAAATATACCAGTCTGTATTCTTAGATTATGTTAGTAATGTATCGCCGCTATCCTTATCAAAGAGGTGAATTCGTTCAGGTGCAAATGATACATAGAGAAGTTGTCCTATATCTGCTACAAAGTTGGGGGATGTGCGTGATTTCAGAATTGTGTGAGTACCATTTGCATCTGTTCCAAGCGTTATCTCAACAATTGTTTCTGCCCCGAGTGGTTCCACGCTATATACCTCAGCCTGAAATGCGTTGGGTATAGCTTGATGATTGACCAGAACATCCTCAGGATGAACACCAAATACATAATCACTTGTTGAAATATTATTGATAATAGTATCTGAAATTCGCGAATCTTGTAGATCAAAGAGGTAGCCATTTCCACTTTTAGCCATCAATCTTAATCTGAGATTACCATTGTCAGATAAGATTTCGCACGGAATACAGTTCATACTTGGGCTGCCAATAAATTCAGCAACAAATAAATTTGCAGGATTGTTATATACATCAGATGGTGTTCCTAATTGCTGAATCTTACCTGAGTCAAGCACTGCTATACGGTCAGCCATTGACATGGCTTCTACTTGGTCATGGGTAACATAAAAGGTAGTAGTACCGAGTTCCCGTTGTCTCCATCTAATTTCAACACGCATTTCTGTCCGAAGTTTTGCATCAAGATTAGATATTGGTTCATCCATCAAGAATACTTGTGGACGGCGTACCATTGCCCTACCAAGACCCACACGTTGTGTCTCTCCACCACTCAACTGATTTGGATTCCGCATCAGCAGATGCTCAATATGTAACATCTGTGCAATGTCTTTGACGCGTCTATCAATCTCGTCTTCCGGGAGTTTCCGAGGATGTAAAGGGAATGCCATGTTCTCATAAACGGTGAGATGTGGATAGAGGATATGTGATTGAAAAACAAATGCAACATCACGTTCAGCAGGTGATTTATCGTTTACGCAAACATCATCTAAAAATATACTTCCTTCTTCAGGTTTATCTAAACCTGCGATACACCGAAGTGTCGTCGTTTTCCCAGCACCTGTTTGTCCAAGTAATACAAAGAACTCCTCATCTTTGACATCAAGCGATATGTCGTTCAAAGCTGTTAGGTCTCCGAACCGTTTCGTTACGTTTTCCAGTTTCACTGTTGCCATATATGTGTCAACTCAAAATCAGATATGTCTCCATTATTACATGTATGTCAATTGATGTCAACTGTTGAACAGGTTTATTTATAGTAAATTCTTGAATTAATGGGACATTTTGATATGTAGGAGGGAACTCCGATTCCCGACTATCAGTGAGTTTTGTCGCGATTCGGAGATCGCTCCTACACGGACTTTATATTATTATTTTCAATGAATGTTCACTATAGTTTGTGCCGTTCAGCCCAGCGGGGCGGAATGTGTATAGCAACCCAACACATAGAGTGAACAAGCCCCAGCGGGGCGACAGGTGTATCCGTTTTGTCAGAATGCACAGAATGCCCGGAGCACTGAAAACCCCTCTTTTCAGTGCTCTTCTGCGTCCTCTGTGCCTTCAGCGATTCAGACAATCCCGCAATTCTGACATTCCCCTCTTCCTTCAGTGTCTTCTGTGTCCTCTGCGACTTCTGTGATTCAGACAAAAAAATCCGCCCAAAAAACCAAAAATCCGAAACATACATGAAACATACATGAAACATATTGTTCCGAACCCCACGTCCCCTTCCAACCCACCCAACCACGTGTTATAATACTACCACTATGAAAAAACAAAACAACAAACCCAACATAACCGTATTCGTAGGTCGGAGCGAGCAACGCGACCTCCGACATCTTACATTCTGTAGAATCGACCCCCGACAAAAATCCAAAAAAGTTACCAAAATTATTTTTTTTCAACCACAAAAAACCGATGAAAACAACCCACAAACCCAGACGGAAACTAACATTAGATCAATTCTACCAAAAGTTACCGTTATGTCAAAAAAAGTTACCATACGGTAACCTTTTAAGGAGGAATATTCCGATGAAATTCAATGACATACACAAACAATTCGCCGTCAAATCCTTCGCAAAAATGATGACACGATCAGAAATCCAAGGTAGGTCAAGAGAAGAAAAAGAAGCAAAAATAAAAAAGCGAAATTCGCGTCACATTCCTTATCCTGACTGAATTCTTTAAGTCACAGGTGACGTGCAAAACGTCACAATTTTTAGCTCATACTGATAAACAATGTAACGCTAAATTAACAGATATAGGTTTCGCTTCTCTCTACCCGACCGACAAGAGATTATATTGAATTGTGAAAATTAACATAATAAAATCCTAAAACTAAATAAATCTGCCTAAGGAATATGCCTTCTTGACAACTGTATACCATTTTGGTACTATAGTATAAATATTTAGACTTCTATAAACCCTTTGCATGATTGAGGGTGTTATATTGATAGGAGAAACTTGTGCCACACACATATAAAACTTGCTTGATCGGATGTGGACGTATGGGTGCAACCATTGACGATGAGGTAGCCAATCGTCCTGATAGTTTTATCTGGCAACCGTTCTCGCACGCTGCTGCTACTGTTGCTTGTAATAGAACTGATCTTGTAGCGGTGTCAGATGTATTTGAAGAAAAAGCAGAATCGATCAGGAAACGATATGGAGCAGAACGTGCCTATACAGACTACAAACAGATGATTGAACAGGAAAAACCGGATATCGTCTGTATTGCAACTCGTCCTGGACCCCATGCAGATATAACTGTATTTGCTGCAGAAAACGGGGTTAAGGGTATCTACTGTGAAAAACCGCTTTGTTGCTCTATGGAAGAAGCAGATATTATAGTGGATATAGTTGAAAAGCACGGTGTAAAGTTTAATTACGGTACACAACGTCGCTATATGCCAATCTATCGTAAAGTACGAGAACTTGTAGATGCAGGCGAGATAGGTAATGTCCAATGTACAATCGCACAATACGGAGCCGGTTCTGCCCTATGGGGATTGACACATGCAGCTGACATGTTACTTTTCCTCGCAGGTGACCCAGAGGTAAACTATGTACAAGGATCCATCTCATGCAAGGATTCCGATTGGGATGGTAATCGTTTGAACGTTGATCCTGCTATTCATTGTGGGTATATACATTATGCAAACGGAGTTCATGGATATAACACTGCTGGTACTGGACCCGAATTTGAGGTATGTGGTACTGGTGGAAAAATCCGTGTCCAAAATAACAGCAGAGAGATACAATTTCGGAAAAAAGATGGAACATTCTATGAAGATAAACCGTTTCCTGAGGTATCACGTGCTACTGGAACAGTTATGGGAATAACAGACATTGCTGAAGCACTTGACGAAGACAGAGAGACGAAAGGACCTGCTCATCTCGCACGTCGCAGTCAGGAAACATTAATGGGAATGATTGAATCTCATCGGTTGGGTGGACAGCGCGTTCCACTACCAATGGAAAACCGTTCTCTCTATGTAACACGGGACAACTGGTAAAGTCTGTATATATCTAATATAACCTAAGGTATGTTAATATCGTTAGACATACGTTCACTTGATACTGGTTCTGGATGTAGTTATTACCGTAGTTCATATTATTAGGCTTCAACTTATTCCTATATTTGCACAAAATGATAATATGGATTTCCATATTGTCAAAAATACAGAAAAATGATAATATGGATTTCCATATTGGCGAAAATAGGATAAAACATCAATGGAAAAATATAAAGCGGGGACATATAAACAACAAGGGGGATATAAAAGTTTTACACCATCCTACATAAACCAATATTTTGCATGGGAAAATCCCACAATCGATGTTCTTTTAGAACAAGCAGGTAGACTATTAGGAGAACTCAACGCTTATACTGATATTATTCCAGATGTCAATTTTTTCATCAAAATGAATATCTCTAAAGAAGCAAGAGACTCTACTCGAATTGAAGGAACCAAAACAGAACTTGACGAAGTTGTTTTACCACAAGAAGAAATTGATCCAGAAAGACGAGATGATTGGGAAGAAGTCCAAAACTATATTGAAGCAATGAATTTCGCAATAATTGAACTACCAAAGATTCCTCTTTCAATGCGACTTCTTAAAGAAGTACATAAAAGGTTACTCTCTGGTGTTCGTGGAAAAAATAGAGGACCTGGAGAAGTTCGTAAAAGTCAGAATCGTATTGGCGGTACGTCGTTCGTAGACGCGATATTTGTACCACCTTCCGCTCCAGAACTACCGGAACTCTTAAGTGACCTTGAAAAATTTATACACAATGAATCCTTATATATCCCAGAACTGATTAAAATTGCTATAACACATTACCAGTTTGAAACCATTCACCCATTCCTTGATGGAAACGGGAGATGCGGAAGACTATTAATTATCTTACAACTCATAAATGCAAATATACTGAGAAAACCTGTCCTCTATATGTCAAGCTTTTTTGAAAAAAACAGATTTACCTACTATGACTCACTCACAAGGGTACGCTCAACAAATGATATAGAGCAATGGATTACATTTTTCCTAAACGGAATAGTTGAAACCGCTCAACATGGCATTGATACATTCAAGGCAATTATTGCACTCCAGAAAGATTACGAAACAAAAATACTAACTTTAGGTTCACGGACAAAAAAGGCACAGAAACTACTTCACCTTATGTACACATCACCAATAGTTAATGTGAGATCTGTAGAAAGAGAGTTAGAAATGGGTTACTCAAGTGCCAATCGCCTACTAAAATCATTGATTGAACTAAATATAATAGAGGAAATCACAGGACATACTCGTAACCGCCTATTTGTTCTTGAGAAATACATCAATCTCTTTCGAAGTTAATATAATTCGGTGTTGGAGTGATCTCCAAATAACGTTTGTAACACAAAATCAGAAAATACCGGTAATTCTTTTACCATGATCTCACTGTGATTTACCTTGCTACTACCTACAAATCCTGCTAAAATACGCATAGCATGATTGACAACAATTTATACCAACTCCATAAAGAACTCCGTTCACTTCTGGGAACTCGATTTATTACAGACAGAACAGTACGAGAAACACATGCAACGGATGCTTCCTACCACAAAGGGTCTATTCCTGATGCAGTTGTATTTCCAAAATCCAATGCTGAAGTATCCAAGATTGTCAAATGTTGTGATAAATATAAAATTCCGATAATCCCTTATGGAACTGGAACTGGTGTGGAAGGTGCTGTTGTATGTATAGAAGATGCACTTTGTGTATCACTAAACGAAATGAATGAAATAATTAGTGTGAGTACAGAGGACAGATATGCAACAGTCCAATCAGGTGTTACACGGAATCAATTGAACGCTCATCTTACAGAAATTGGGACGCGACTACACTTTCCCGTTGACCCTGGAGCCGATGCTTCATTGGGTGGTATGGCAGCAACACGTGCCTCTGGCACTTGTGCTGTCCTCTATGGTACAATGCTGGATAATGTTCTTGGATTGACAGTAATTACTACTGATGGAACGGAAATTCAGACAGGTGGAAAAGCAATAAAATCGGCTGCTGGTTACGACCTAACCCGTCTATTTATCGGTTCAGAAGGAACATTGGGTATTATTACCGAGATAACTCTCAAATTAGCGCGACTTCCAGAAACTATATCAGCAGCAATCTGTTCGTTTCATACGGTAAATGATGCTATCAACACCGTAATCAATTTTATGAATGCAGGAATCGAAATTGCCCGTATAGAACTGTTAGATGAAATTCAAATGGATGCGGTTAATAACTATTCCAATTTAGACTATGAAGTAGCACCGACACTGTTTCTTGAATTTCATGGATCAACGAATACTGTCACGGAATACTCCGAAGATGCGGATAGAATAGCATCTGAAAATGGTAGTGTTGATTTTCGGTGGACAACCGACGAAAACGAACGTAAACGATTATGGCAAGCTCGATATGATAGTTACTTTGCAGCACTCAATCTCAGACCGGGTTCGGTCGGATACGTCACTGATGTGTGTGTGCCAATCTCACAACTTGCTATGTGTATAACAGAAACAAAATCGATCCTTGTAAAATCAAACCTACTTGCAACAATGCTTGGACATGTAGGTGATGGGAATTTCCATGTAGTTTTTCCTTTGGAGCCAGGGAACAGTGATGAATTGGATGAAGCACAACAGATCAGTAATCAGATAGTGGACATAGCTTTGGAAATGGGTGGCACCTGCACTGGAGAACATGGTATCGGTTTAGGTAAAAGGGCAGCTTTACAAAAGGAACATGGTAATGCTGTTGACATTATGCGTACAATCAAACTTGCTTTAGACCCAAAAAACATAATGAATCCTGGCAAAATTTTTATATAGACACATAATCTAAGAACTATAATTTTCAATATATGTCTAACAATTACACTATTCTAATAACGGATTACGCGTGGTCATCTATTGAACCTGAAAGACAGATTCTGGCAGAGGTTGGAGCAAATGTTATCGTTGCAGAATCAGGTGATGAGGATGAACTTATTTCGCTTGCACCCACAGTAGATGGAATACTCACGTGTTGGAAACCTGTACGTGATTGCGTAATTTCTGAAGCAAGTAAGTGTCAAATCATCGCTCGTTACGGGATAGGACTTGACAACATTGATGTTGCTTCTGCAACAGAAAATGGGATAATCGTAACCAATGTACCTGCATATTGTGTAGATGAGGTATCTGACCATGCAATGGCTCTTCTTCTGGCTTGTGCAAGGAAAATACCGCAATATAATGCATCAGTTAAATCTAACAATTGGGACCAGAACATTGGACACCAGATGTATAGATTACGTGAGAAGACATTAGGGATTGTAGGTTTTGGACATATTGGAAAGGCACTTATTCCAAAGGCGATGGCATTTGGATTAAGTGTGAAGGTTTGTTCACCACGCACATCTTCAGACATGGTTGAGGATCATGGCGCAGAAAAAGTCTCCTTTCAGGAATTGCTGACAACATCTGATATTATCACGATCCATGTTCCCTTAACTTCAGAGACACAGTATATGTTTAGTAAAGATGAATTTAAAGCAATGAAGTCAACAGCGTTTCTTATCAACACTGCCCGTGGTGGTATTGTAGATACCTTAGCCCTATCTACAGCACTACAAAACGGTGAAATTGCAGGGGCAGGTATTGATGTCTTGGAAACTGAACCCCCACATAAAGACGAACCATTACTTCATCTTGATAATGTAATCATAACACCACATGCTGCGTTTATTTCTGAAGAATCTATCATAGAGTTACAGGAAACCGCTGCTAAGTCTGTGGTACAAGTATTATCTGGAGAAATGCCAGAATCGGTTGTAAATCCCTCAGTTTTAGAACAACCAAACCTACGTGCAAAATCGTTATTGAAGGAAACTATATTAAATCTATCAAGCACAACATAATTTGGAGAACCTATATGGAACAACTTCCTGATGCTTCAGGACATTTTGGTCAGTTCGGTGGAAGATATGTACCTGAGACTCTTATGCCGGCACTACTTGAATTGGAAGATGCATACACAACACTCAAGGACAACCCAGATTTTCAAAAGGAATTACAGTATTATCTCAGTGAATATGTTGGTCGTCCTAATCCCCTCTATTATGCTGAAAGACTAACAGATACCCTCGGTGGTGCTAAGATATACCTCAAACGAGAAGACTTAAATCACACTGGAGCACACAAGATTAATAGTGCCATAGGACAGATATTACTTGCGCGGTGGATGGGTAAAAAACGGATTATTGCTGAGACAGGTGCTGGACAACATGGAGTAGCAACTGCTACTGTAGCAGCAAAGTTCGATATGGAATGTGAAGTATATATGGGGGAAGAGGATATTGAACGACAAGCACTAAACGTATTTCGAATGCAGTTGATGGGAACTAAGGTAGTTCCAGTAAATACCGGTTCGCGTACACTCAAAGATGCAATCAATGCATGCTTCAGAGATTGGGTTACAAATGTTCGCACAACATATTTACTACTCGGTTCTGTTGTCGGAGCACACCCATACCCAATGATTGTCAGAGACTTTCAAGCAATCATCGGTGAGGAGGCAAGAACACAGATTTTAGAACAAGAAGGAGGCTTGCCAGATTGTATAGTTGCATGTGTAGGGGGTGGTAGTAATTCACTTGGTATGTTCTACCCATTCTATAATGATGAATCAGTGCGTCTTATCGGTGTAGAAGCAGCGGGAGAAAGTATCCGAAGTGGAAGACACGCTGCTCCATTGACTGCTGGGAGCGTGGGAGTATTCCACGGAGCAAAGTGTTATTTATTACAAGAAGAAGATGGTCAAATTACACCAGCACACTCAATATCCGCAGGATTAGATTACCCGGGAGTCGGACCTGAACATAGCTATTACAGAGAAACTGGTCGTGCTGAATATGTCCCAATAACTGATAAAGAAGCGGTTGAAGGATTTCAATTACTATCGGAAACTGAGGGTATCATACCAGCATTAGAATCTGCCCATGCAATTGCATACCTACGTGAACTTGCACCGAAACTTGGTACAGGCAAAACAATTGTAGTATGTCTCTCAGGACGTGGAGATAAAGATGTCTACACTATTGCCAAGGAGTTGGAGATTACATTGTAGTTATCTTTAAAATGTTATATGGATATATCTATACAATATTGCTAATTATCCAACTGTAAACGGGGTTAACAATGATAGGTGATACCTCAAACTCAGTTTCAAAACAATCCAATCAGAAAAAGCTCGGTAGACTGATGCGCTTTCTCTCACATAAAGATGGTCCTTTGAGAAATTGGAGATATTTTCCTTCAAGGTTACTACTTAGAAAGTTGCGATCAGATTCTGCGGAAATGCGGGCTTATGCTGCTGAAGGATTAGGTAATGTGGGGGATGTCCATGCGGTTGTGCCACTTATGAAGGCATTATCAGATAACAATACTACAGTCAGACGATTTGCTATCTCTGCACTTGGACGGTTAAGGGACTCGCGGGCAATCGATGGTCTCATTCCGTTTTTACAGGACGTTGAACCCGATATGCGATATGCTGCGGTGGTTGCATTGGGAGAATTGGGTCTGACTGAAGGTCGAGTTGCTAACCCTCCTATACAGGTCATTGAAGCATTGATTAGCAGCGTTGCCGATTCAGATAGATCGGTTTGCTCCGCTGCTGTTGTAGCATTGGGTAGAATCGGCAACCCGCAAGCAATATCTGCACTCAATACATTAGAGCAAACCACTGAAAGTGAATGGATTCGTAGATATATCAGCGAAGCATTACATCAAATAAATGAACAGAACGAATAATATTCTGTGTTAGATTTAACACTATGGTAGGAAATTGATTAATGTTGTAGAATGGAAAAACATGATTTTGACTGCAGTGTAGAATATATTTCAGTCATTATCCTGTTGTATCAGAGTCCCTGTCATCTCTCCCTTTAAACACAGCATATAGATACCAGAATGCTGGAACTACAATAACCGCACCAATGACAACTATTATAAGTACTGGACGTAGTACAGAATTGGACACAGCGGTGTTAGAAAAGGTTAGATTTGGGGTAACAATATAGGGGAACTGTGCAAATCCCCAACCGAATATAATCAATGTAACTTGTATTGGAACAAGTACACGTGCAAGTGGATAATGTCGTTTCCAGATTGCCCAGATTGCCCAAATTGCTACTGCACCCGTCAAGAGATGAAATGGCATAGACCAGATACTATTTCCCAGACCTTTTCGTATAGACGGTGCTCCTTCTGCTGAGAGAAGAAAACTGACACCTGCCATTATCCCTACGCAGATTGCTGTGATAAGTGCACGTAAACGAAAATCTTCCTGTAATTCAGGATTATCGGTTTCAAGTGTAAGGTAAACCGCTGCAAGCAGAGCACAAAGGGTTAAGGTGAAAACTCCTATGGCAAAGGGAAATAGGGCAAACCAAGACGAGATAAAATCGGTTTCAACAATACCAGTTTCCACATTTGCATGTATAGTACCAGATGCCACAGCACCTAAGGTAACACCTAACATGATTGGCGTTATAATACTTGCGATTGCGAAAAGACGACTCCATCGTAGGTGGGTTGTCTCGGATTGGTCATCATAGGTGCGAAAAACAAACGCTGTTCCCCGAAGTACAATTCCAAACAACATTAAGGTTAGTGGAATATGTAATGCTGTGCCTATCGTTGCAAATGCAACCGGAAATGCTACAAATAAAAGAACAACGATTACAATCAACCACACGTGATTTGCTTCCCAAATCGGGGCAAGGGCATGTGTGATAATTTCACGCTGATCTTTAGCGCGTCTACCTGTAGCGAACAGATCCCAGATGCCACCACCAAAATCTGCACCACCTGTCAGCATATAGACAATTAGCGAGATCAACATCACACCTGCAATCCAATATTCAAGATTGAACATTATTATCTCCACATAACATACATATATAAATCACTATCAACAAAGTATAAGGTTATTCATATATGAAAATTTGTCGACGTAGGAGGATAACCACGATAATTGAGAGGAAAATGTATAGGACTGTAAATCCTATGAAGGGTACAATTAAATGCGGCATTGGAGTTACTGCATCTGCTGTACGCATGATGTTATAGATTACCCAAGGCTGCCGTCCAACTTCTGTCACTGTCCATCCTGCTTCTATTGCGATAAATCCAAGTGGTGTACAAAATGTGATAAACCTGAGATACCAACTGTTGATAGGTAATCCTTTACGTCTCCAGGTCAACCATCCACCAATAATCCCCGCAATAATCATCACAAACCCACAACCCACCATAATTTGAAATGCGTAATGTACGATAGCAACGGGTGGACGGTCTTCAGGAGGAAATTCTTTGAGTCCTTTTATTTCTGCATTTATGTCAAAATGGGTAAGGAAACTGAGTGCTTTAGGTATTTCTATAGCGTAGCGTGTTACTTCATTATCTTCGTCAGGTATTCCACCGATGCGGATGGGTGCACCACGTTCAGTTTCCCATTGTGCCTCCATCGCAGCAAGTTTGACAGGTTGATGTTTGGCGAGACGTTTTGCACTAATGTCACCAGAAATCGGTTGAAGTATTGCGAAAAAACCGCCAACACTCAATGCTATCGCAAACGCTTTTCTATGAAATGCATTATGTGGATCGCGTCTCAGGAAGTAGGCATGTATTCCAGCAACAGCAAATCCGACAGCAAGAAAGGCAGCGATGGTCATGTGTAGAGCTTGACTGAATGAGGAAGGATTCAGCATCGCTGCAACAGGGTCAATATTGATTGCCTTACCAGCTTCAATCTGAAACCCCGTAGGTGTATTCATCCAGGCGTTTGCTGTAACTACAAAAATACCTGACAGCATCCCACCCAGCAACACCATCATACCAGCAAACCAGTGGACAGTCTTCGGGACTCGGTTCCACCCATATAGATAAATACCCAAAAAGATTGCTTCTATAAAAAATGCTAATCCTTCCAATGAAAATGGCATACCGATGATAGGTCCAGCATAAGCCATGAATGTAGGCCACAATAAACCGAGTTCAAACGACAGAACAGTACCAGAAACCGCCCCCACAGCAAACATGATTGCAGTTCCCTTGGACCAACGCTTTGCAAGTGTGAGATATGTTTCATCCTTAGTCTTCAACCATAGTCCTTCTGCAATCACCATCAGAAGCGGCATGGCTATACCGATTGAGGCAAAGATAATATGAAATGCAAGGGACATCGCCATTTGTGCACGAGCTGCCAACAAGTTTTCCATAGTATTATCCTACACACTTAATAATTAGTATGTGAAATCCGATTATAGACTTATGATATTAAAGTAAAGCAAGGACAAAATAAAAAATAGGCGGGTAGACTACCCGCCTGTAAATAGCATCCTTATTATTCTACCCAAGGTTCAAGTCCAAGCAGTTTTTTACCTAAAGGGGTTAGTTCTGCAGTTTTACCTTGATGATGTTCCTTCTCTTTCTGATTTTTACCGAGTCCTGTGAGACGTTCTTGCCATCCAGTAACCCTGTTCTCACTTGTATCCTTCCCTTCATTGGGTGCAGGTGACATTGTTATATACTGAGCCATGCGTGGACGTTCAGCGGAATTTGGACTGCTTCCGTGGGGTAATGCACTATGCCAGATTACCAAATCACCAGCGTTACCTGCGATAGGTAGAGCATCTTTCTGATATTCACGGACAACATGTCTTGGATTACTGTCTGAGGGTAGGTCATTTAACCACGATTCCAACTTCTTATGGAACCTAGGAATACAGGTAAATGCACCCTGATTGCTGGGAGTATCAGCAAGATATAGAACACCTTGTACTTTTAACCTTACGGGCATATCATCTAAGGACATATCCCAATGTAGGTAAGGACCAGGGAACTTCCAATCATCGCGTTCAGGTGGGTTCATACTTGCACGATCAAAACTTACCCAAAGTTTCTCATTATTCCATATCTCTGTAAACGCTTGATGTACACGCGGATATTGTCTGTTATTCCATAGTGCTTGGTGTTGATATATTTCTACCATTATCCCGCGTCGTGGTGGATCGGTAGGATACCAACTTACTGGATCGTCTCCATCCATTTCAAGAAAGTCCCATACTGCTTGTTCTGCGGCGCGGCAGTTTTCATGTGGAACTGCTTCACGCACAACCACATAACCATGTTCATCCCAAAATTCTAAATCTTCTTTACTAAGAACAGCCATAAGTTTCTCCATTATACGATGGACTATACTATGATATTGTCCCCGTTGGCACAGTGTTAATTACATAAGATACATGTTATGTTCGAATAATTAGATTATACTACAAATTGTTTAAACTGTAAAATGTTGTCGAGCATATTCAAGTCGTTCAGGTACACCGATATCTATCCAATCAGTTTCGACTTTATGAACATAGAGATTAGACAGTTGAGGAAAGACATCCCTTTCAATAGAGAATACCTCCCTTTTTGGAAAGGCGTTTACTATGGAACGATTGAATAGAAAAACTGCCCCATTTGCACAACCTGGACGTGCTACTTGCTGTTTTTCACGAAACTCAATGATGCGACCTTGTGTATCAGCGATAATTTCTCCATAAGAGGTAAGGTCTGAAACAGAAACACCGAGTAATAACCCATCCATTTCAGGACGCAATTTTAACAACATATCTGCTAAAGAGATATTTTTTAATATAATGTCACCATGTAAAACAAATACGGGAAAATCTTCAACATAACGAAAAGCATTCTGTATTGCACCACCGGTACCTAATGGTTTTTCTTCTTTTGCATATAATATGTCAACACCAGCATAGTTTTCACCGACATGTGCCATTAGTACGTCATGTAAATGTCCCGATGCAAGTATTACCTCATTTACCCCAGCCGAAGATAGAAGCTTAAGTTGCCACTCCAAAACGGTTCTTCCACCAATTTTCAAAAGCACTTTTGGAAGTTGTTCTGTTGTCTTACCCAGTCTTGTGGAAAGACCACCACAGAGAATAATCGCTTGCATGTAGTCCATTCCTTAGTGGGATGAGTATGTGTTTTTATACCATATTGGGTTCTGGTTGAAAATCAAAGGCACTTTCAATCTGTTCAAGTCTAAGCACCTCACACTGGGGAGATAGAAGAATTGCAATCACATCAAAACGACATGGGGAGTCTAACAGATTTTGAGTTTGGAGATATGCTAAAGCGATTTTAGAAATTTGCTGTTGCTTCTGTTTAGTGACTGCGTGTTGTGGTGTTCCATATTTTAAACTCCGGCGTGTTTTTACTTCCACAAAAACAATGCTATTTCCTTTTTTTGCTATTAGGTCTATCTCACCACGTTGGTAACGATAATTGTGTGCAAGTATCTGATATCCGTGTGTTTTAAGATGATCTGCTGCGACTGTTTCTCCAATTTTGGCAATATTGGGTTGCACACCGCGCATTTTATTTTCCGTTTATTACTTAAGTTGATGTTAGTTAATTGAGGAACTACACTAATCCGCGAGTAATTTGAATGTGCTCCTATGTATCACAGACGCACCGTATTTTGCAATAGCCTGACGGTGTTGTTTTGTTGGATAACCTTTATGTTGCTGAAACCCATAGTTTGGATATGTATGATGTAATTCAATCATCAGTTTATCTCGTGTTGTTTTAGCAATAACTGATGCAGCAGCGATTGAAATACTAAGGTTATCGCCTTTTGGAATTGCTTCTGCAGCGATATCTATATCTGGCAACTTGGAGCCGTCAACAAGGAGATAATCAGGTTTTGGATTGAGTTGTTTCACCGCCTTCTTCATTGCATGCATAGTTGCTTGCAGGATGTTTATATGCTCTATTAGTTTATTATCTGATGAACCGACACCAACTGAAATGGCTATATCATGAATTTCATCAAACAACTCTAAACGTTTATTTGGTGTCAATTGCTTTGAATCCTTTAAACCCTCAATATGACAATCAATCGGAAGGATGACTGCAGCTGCCACAACCGGACCTGCCAGAGCACCTCTACCCGCTTCATCTATACCAGCAATTTGCATGTACCCCTTCTCTCTATAAGTAAGGTCAAAAGAGTACATTTTGTTAGATTCTGCGTTCTTTGACACGGGCAGCTCTTCCAGTGCGGTCTCTTAAGTAATATAACTTTGCTCTTCGAACAGCACCATATCTGACAACGCTGATACTTTCAATATTGGGTGAATGCAGGGGAAATGTTCTCTCACTTCCTGTTCCAAATGCAACACGACGAACAGTAAAAGTAGCGCGTGTGCCACCGTGTGCCCGACGAATTACAGTGCCTTCATAAGCTTGTATTCGTTCCTTCTGACCTTCTCGGATACGAGTGTTTACTCTTATAACATCTCCAGGTCCAAAGTTAGGAATATCACTTTTCAAATATTGACTTTCAACTGATTCAATTAAATTCATTCCTCAGTTCCTCCTTTCTATTATTTATGTATGTCGGATGTGTATTTTGTTCAGCAACAATATTGTGTGAACCTTATGCCATCTTGTTGATTTGCTATTTGGCTTTGTTTACGATAGCAAGTTCTTCATCCGTAAGTTCGAGTTCTTTTAGTAGATCTGGTCGACGTTGTGCTGTCCGTTTTAATGCTTCAACATACCGCCATTTCTTTATGTTATCATGATGTCCACTTAGCAATACCTCAGGTACTTTTAGACCTTCATAATCTGCAGGACGGGTATAATGCGGATGGTCAAGCAAATCTTTACTAAATGAATCCTCATGTGCGGACTCAAAATCTCCTAATGCCCCTGGTAAGACGCGAGCAATAGCATCAAGTATCACAAGTGCTGCGATCTCACCACCACTCAAGACATAGTCACCGATCGAGATCTCTTTCGTTACGATTTTTTCACGTACCCGTTCGTCAACCCCTTTGTAACGACCACATATTAAGATCAGGTGAGTTTCCAGAGACAACGCTTCAACCATGGGTTGTGTCAAAGGTATTCCCTGTGGTGTTAAAAAGATGAATTGTGCGTCAGATTCAGCATTCAGTGTCTCGGCAGCAGCAAAGATAGGTTCAGGTTTGAGAATCATCCCTGCACCACCGCCATAGGGATAATCATCAACAGTTTTGTGCTTATCGGTTGTCCAATCCCGCAGATTATAGACATTAACACTGAGTCCACCGTCATCTTGAATTCGCTTTAGAATACCTGTTTGCAATGCAGGTGCGATTATTTCAGGAAACAGTGCAAGAACATCCATTTTCATTGTAATGCATGCCTATAATCGCTATTCTACTGGTGACGGTTCCTCAATCAACTCAAGAATCACCTTTTTGTTTGCTTTTAATCCCGCAGTATATAGGAGAGTACGAATTGCTTTCAATGTCCTACCATATCTACCGATAATTTTACCTAAATCCGCTTCAGTGACACTTAACTCAATTATCACGACTTTTTCCCCAGTCACTTCACGGACCGCTACATCATCTGGATAATCAACAAGGGATTTTACGATGTATTCAATAAGTTCTTGGAACATAACTTTTTTCTGTGGTCATTATGATAGTAGGGAATGAAACTAAATAAAAATTCAGTTGAACTTGAAAAACTACTCTTCCTCTTCAGATGAATCTGAATTTTCAGCATCTTCAGACGAATCAGGTGCTTCCTCAGCGGAAGGATCTTCCTGTTCAACATCAGACGGAGTATCCTCCGTTGCTTCAAGAGTTTCGTCTGTATCAACTTCTTCTTCAGTTATTGGTTTGCCAAGTTTTTCAAAAGTGAATTTCTTCCAGATTCCCTGTTGTGAAAGCAATCTCTTGGCAGTATCGGAGGGTTGTGCCCCTCGTCTCAACCATTTTAATGCCTTCTCTTCGTCAATAACGACATCTGCGGGTTCTTTAATTGGATCGTAGTGACCAAGCCGTTCTAAAAAGACACCGTCTCGTTGAGCTCGTGCATCTGCTGCAACAAGTCGAAAGAAGGGTCGTTTTTTCCTACCGAGTCGTTGTAATCTAATTCTAACTGCCAAAAAATACCTCCTGATAAAAATCATTTACTGGGTTGTCAAGAAAATGTAAAATCTGAAATAGTCTTAAATCTAAACAGTGTTTTATTTTCGTCTTTTGCGTTTTCGTGGTTTTCTCGACTTACGTTTTGATTGGGGAAATGCCCCTATTTTTCCACCTAATTTCTGCATTGACATCGCACCTTGTTGGTTCAACATGTTATTCATCAGTCTGAGCTGTGATACCAACTGATTTACTTGATTTGCCGATGTGCCACTTCCTTTTGCTATACGAAGTTTCCGACTTCTATCAAGTAAAAGGGGGTTTTGACGTTCCGCTGGAGTCATTGACTGTATCATTGCTCGTGCATATTTGAATTGATCTTCATCCGGCTGTAAGTCTTTAACAGGCAATTGACTTTTAAACGGGACAAGGTCCAACAATTGATCCAAGGGTCCCATATTACTTATTTGTTCAAGTTGTGTTAGAAAGTCATTAAAATCTAAACCTTTTTTCTCTGTGAGTTTCCGTTCTAAGTCGCGTGCTTGATCTTCGTTGAAGACTTCTTCGGCTTTCTCCATCAAGGTCTGGAAATCACCTTGTCCAATAATACGTGATGCCATTCGTTCTGGATGAAATTCTTCAAGTGAGGATACATCAATTTTCTCTCCTACACCGATGAATTTTATCGGTTTTTCCGTAACTGAACGTATTGATAGGGCAGCACCACCACGAGCATCTCCATCCATCTTGGTTAAGATAACGCCACTAATGTCCAGGTCATTATTGAAGTTTTCTGCGACATTCACAGCATCTTGTCCTGTCATTGCATCAACGACAAGTAAGATTTCTGATGGATTTACAGCATCCTTTATTCCTTTAAGTTCACCCATCAAAGTTTCATCAATATGTAAACGACCTGCTGTGTCTATAATCACACAATCATAACCGCGTTGTAAGGCATCTTTCACAGAGTCCTTAGCAATTTTGACCGGTGAAACGTCTGTTCCGAGTGAAAAGACAGGTGTGTCAATCTGTTGCCCAAGTACCTGTAGTTGCTTGATAGCTGCAGGACGGTAAACATCACCGGCAACCAACATTGGGTTTCGACCATCTTTACGAAATTTGAGTGCTAATTTTGCTGCTACAGTTGTTTTACCAGCACCTTGCAAACCTGCTAACATCACAACAGTTGGTCCACTGGGAGAGATCTGAATTTTTGCAGATTCAGCACCCATCAACTCAGTCAATTCTTCTTGGATTATTCTTGCAATCTGAAGCTCCGGTGTTAGGCTACCCATCACCTCTTGTCCAAGAGCACGCTCTTTTATATTATCAATAAAATCACGCGTGACCTTGTAGTTGACATCAGCTTCTAAAAAGGCGCGACGAACATCCCGCAGAGAATCAGAGATGTTATTCTCCGTCAATTTTCCTTGACCTTTTATTTTTTTGAAGGTAGTTTGCAACCGATCGCTCAAACTTTCAAACATGACGAGACACCTATTAATCAAAGAAGAGTTCAATTAAAGAATTATAGCAAAATTATAGTGCTCTGTCAAGTTTTTTTCGTATGGCAATAGAGTCATTTAAATGTTGTATTCATACAAATGGATAGATAGTTAGTTGGTGTATTTAGCCAATTTAACAGATAAAGAACTCTATCTTCCTCGTCCTACATCACCCAATTAATCCAATTTTTGATTCACGCTTAAACTACATAAACACTACAATTGAGTGGTTCAAAAATGTCAAACTTTAGAGTTTTTAGAGTCAATCATAATTATGACATTTTTTATATAAGTATATAAATCCTTATTAGCACTGGTTTTATGGCTTATTTATGGCTATATTAGTCAGGAATGACTCTAAAACTTTTGAGTTGTGTATTAGATTTGGTAGTTAGGATTTAAAACCGCTAAACAAAATTAGTTTTTGTAAATATAGTATGAAAACTTCATCAATCATAGTGATTTGAGACAGTTGAATGTCATTAGTAATTATCAAGTTATTCTTGACAATAAACCAATTTTATGATACAAATATGTTATGAAAAAAACATCAATTCAACTAATATTCATTCTATTCATCACATGTTTATATATCAGCTTTCAAGGCTGTGCACTGAACTTCAACCCCGGTGATTCTCCAACAGGAATTCTTGAAAAAAATGGGGAACTTACAGAAAATGAAGTATGGGATGGACGTGTGTATGTTACTGGCACCGTGGTTGTTCCCGAAGGTATTACACTCACTATTCGATCAGGAACAATCGTAGGTTTTGAATCTATAGAGGATCGTATTGCTATCATAGTGCATGGTGAACTCTATGCTGAAGGTGTACCAGACAGAATGATCGTTTTCGGTTCTTTAGGGAAACAACAAGAAATACAAAAACCAGCATCTGGACAAGATACAACAACCGGACAAGTGACCTCTCCCAACATAAACGCTTTACCGCCGAAAGCCGGAGATTGGCAAGGTATTACAATTGAATCACAAAGTCAAAACAGTCGATTCACATATTGTCGTATCCAACATGCCACTAACGGAATTCTATGTGCTACGGATTCTATCCATATTGAAAGATGTCTTTTTAGTGAAAATAACATTGGTGTGCTGTGTGATAACGCTAATCCTACTATTAATGCAAACGAGTTCAACAGGAACGGTAGCGGTCTACAATTTCGCGGAACTTCTGCCCCTGAGGTAGAATATAACGAATTCTCTGCCAACCGATATGGAATTGTATGTGAAGATGATTCTCGTCCACGAATTCAACACAACAATATCCGATCAAACTATGAATACGCCATAATCTGCTATTCTACATCCTCACCTGAAATTGTATCTAACAATATCACATTAAATAACGGTTGGGCAGTTTACGACGGTGGAAGGTTAAGAGACAATTATATCAGCGGAAATAAACAGGTGGGTCCGAATGTAATTGAGTTGAGCATTGGAACGCAAAGCGATCAGTATTATGGTGTTGACGAGGTATTTGAACCGAGAAATACACCCGTTTCTGAGGCAGGTCTGCCAAGGGATAGCTTTTAGTTAATGAACCGAGTCAAAGCATATCTTGAACTCATTCGTTATCCACTCTTTGCCATTCCAATTGTTGCCACACTACCAGGAGCACTTATTGCAAGTGAAGGACAGTGGACTTGGAGAGTTGCTGCTGCTTTAGTCATTGCTATGTTTGGCTACTTTGCAGGTATGATAAAGAATGACTATTTTCATCGTGAAACAGATGTACTTACGAATCCTGACCGACCACTTCCATCCCTTCGGTTAACACCACAACAGGCACTTGTTCCCGCAAGTATAATTTATGGGTTATGTGTTATCTTCGGATTCCTGCTTAGCGTAAAAGCAGGTCTGTTGGTAATGGCATTAGTCGCAATTTCACACCTCTATAATGCATTTTTCAAAGCACAAGGAATTTTGGGGAGTTTGACATTACCATTGGGAATTGGACTATTAAACGTCTTTGGTGCGTTGGTAGTGAGTGGAAATGTTCCAAGGTTAGTCTGGTATGCATTTGGAGCGACCACACTTTACGATTTAGGTACACATATCACAACAACATTTAAAGACATAACACGTGATAAGGAACAGGGTATCACAACTACACCCGTACAACTCGGTATAGGTCCATCTCTTTTCTTGTCAGCAGTTGCAACTATTGCCGCTTTTATTGTAGCACTATTACCGTTTTGGTTAGAAGATTCGCTAATCAACAAGACTTATATCTTATGGATAATTCTGGGAGTCCTTGCTACTGTAATCACACGAATTCCTTTGTTTATGCAACCGAATGAGAAAAACGGATATTTAGCATTGAAAGGATCCATGATAGGTTCAATCCTATTTTTTCCGTGTCTATTTGGTGCACAAGTATCAATCGTTATTTCTATGGCAGTGATTCTTCCATTGTTGTTAGTTACTATGGTCTTATTAAAAACATCACGTCAAGAAGTTTGAAAACAGTGAGAAATTAGTAAATAATAACAGATTCAATAATTATTTGACTTGCAAAACCACAAAGATACGTTAATATTTTTTATGATTTTAATTATCTATTATATATATGGATTCTAAATTGAAAGGAAAAAATATGAAGAATATCGTCTTTCTAATTACAGATACCTTCCGCTATGACAACCTTGGTGAACGGGCGGAAAAACCTATCCGTACACCTATGCTTGACAAATTTGAGACTGAACGTGCCACAGCAATTGACAAGTTCTATATGAGCAGTTTTCCTACAATACCACACCGCACAGATGTAGCAACAGGAACGTTAGGGTGGCCCCACTACGGATGGCAGGCAATAGATTTAAGTGGTCCAAATCATATTGCAAAACTCTTAGGTGGTCAGGGATATGCGACACAATTGATCTGTGATTGTCCGCATCTGTTTAATGCCCGTTTCCAGCAAGGATTTCAGGCTGCATTCCAGCACCGTGGACAAGAAGGTGACAAACCTTTGCTTCATCTCAATGATGAAATCAAAACCGTCATGCCAGATGAGAAAACTCGTCCTAATCCTTCTTTCAGAGGTAACACCTTACCCAATACACACCGCTGGACAAACAGATACTATCAATACGAGTCCGAGACATTTTCCGGTAGAACATCCCAAACTACAATACGATTCTTAGAGGAAAACTATCAGTCTGGTCCCTTTTTCTTGTGGGTTGATTTCTTTGATCCGCATGAACCGTGGGATCCCCCCGAATATATTGTCAAACGTTATGACCCAGACTATTCTGGACCACCGATGTTACATCCAAACTATGGACGATCCTCCATTTATACAGATTCGGAATTACATAATCTCTGGGCACATTATGCGGGTGAATCTGAATTGATTGATCGGCACATAGGCCAGATACTCCAAAAAGTAGATGATTTGGAACTTTGGGATGACACGCTCGTTGTGGTTATGTCTGACCACGGTATGTCTATTGGAGAGCACGAGAGAACTGGAAAATCAAACATTGATCCTGAAGACCCAAGATATTGGCCCACCTATCCTGAGATAAACCATGAGATGTTTTTAGTAGCTGGTGGTGATGTGCCTCAAGGGCAACGGCTTGATATGATTGCACAACCGATGGATATTTTGCCTACGTTGTGTGATTTAGCAGATGTCGCACTTGAACCGCCAAAACCTTTTGAAGGACGTTCATTTGCTAATGCGCTACTCAATGGTGATTCTCAACATAGGGAATATGCAGTAACCGGAACTCATATCGGTTCTCGTAACGGTACTGTGCCACGTCGTGCAACAACCCCATTTCTCGTCACGGAACGTTGGGGATATGCCCCTGTTGGTGCGTATGGCACACCTGAATTGTTCGACTTAACAGTAGATCCTATTGCAACAAACAATCTTGCAGATGACAACGAAGCACTCGTCGCTGAATTACATCAACTATTTATTGCACATCTCTTGGAACACAATGCACCTGAATCATTCCTTGAACTTTGGAAAGAATCTCCCACCGGTGAAGGACGCGGAAAATGGGCAATCGATTATCCTGATGAGGATAATGAATAACATTGGTATGGGTCAGTGACAATTGTATTGCTAACCATAGACGTCAATTTATCTTGAATTTTAAGGCAGTAGGAACACTCTGGAGAATGTCATGTGGCATTTCCCAGAGTGTTCCTACTACTATGCATCGAAGAAGGGATATAACAACTAACGTCTAAAAGTAAATTCGGAATTTCCTTTAATTTATCTCCTATAGCTGGATATTTAGTATACCCTACTTTACAGACACTTTCGAAATTTCCCGATGAAATATCATATATATACATCTAAATAAACATTCAACATGAATTCGATTTCGGTTGTCTAACTTATTAACGCATAAAAAAATACAATTGAATAATGGAGGAAAAAATGAAAACTAAACTTTTCTGGGTTATATGTACTATTATTTTTGTATACCCTTTCTTCCCCTCTATCTCGACATTTGCAGATCAATCTGAAAATATTCAGCAAATCTATCATAATGCAGATGACTTATATAATCAGACAAATTTTTTGGATGCAATTACATTATATACAGAAGCTCTTGAAGTATCAAAGAAACCCGGTGTAAGAACTGAAATGATTGATAAGGATTTCAATACATTAGTAAACTTTAAAATTGCTGTTTCTTATTCCAGACTTGCGGAACAGACGAATAATGCTGATCATTACAATACTGCAATCGAATATATCAATAAAGTTGCAGCAACCGCAACAATACCAAAACACCAACAGGCTTTAACTTACCTATTTGGACATGTTCTCTATCGTACACAGCAATATGAACTTGCGGAAGAAAAGTTTATAAAGTTAATTGTAGACTTTCCAGATAGTTTACAGGTAGAGAATGCATGGTATTCAATCGGTCAGTTGAACTATAAACTTGGGGATTATGAAAAAACACGATCTGCTTTCAGGAATCTTCTTGCTAAATTTCATGATTCCGACTTCAAAGACGATGCACAACTTCTCATCGCACAAACATATTTTGATGAAGAAAATTATGAGTCTGCCTATCCGGAATTCGTTAAGTTAACCTCACCAGAATTTAAACAATATTCTCGACTGCAAGCCGAAACAATGTACAAAGCTGCATATTGTTTATTCCAATTGGACAGGTATGATGAGGCAATTCACAGATACGCAAACTTTATCAAGGAATATCCACTTCATTATCTATCTACTGTAGTATATTTCGATTTAGGGAATATTTACACTAAGCAATTAGATCACGAAAAAGCACTGGTTAACTACAGGTTGGCATTTCAAAGCACAACAAATCAAGAGCTCAAATCCGAAATATTAGCTACAATCGGAGAATCATACTTTATACAGGCTGACTATGAAAACGCGATTGCAACATACACAGAGCTAATCAAACTTTTTCCGAGTACTAACTTTGTCATAGATGCAAAACTTGGTATTGCTGACAGTCATTTTCGTCTTGAACGGTGGAATGAAGCAATTTCTGCTTATAGGGAAGTTATTGAGTATGTAACAAACGATTACAAGCTCAGTGAGACTGCAGAACACGTTTACATACCTTATAGCCTTTACCAAGTGGCTGAATCATTTTTCAAATTTGGCACAGATCTGAAAGAAACAAATCAGGTTAAGTTGTCAACTACTTCTTTAAAACAAGCGTTAACTTGGTACCAGTCTACTGTAGACAATTTTCCAAACAACAAAATTGTGCCGCAAGCATCTTATGGGATAATTTGGACACTAAATGAATTGGAACGATACAAAGACATAGAAATACTTGCTCAAAGATATATAAAAAAGTACCGTACAGGTAGTGAATTTGATATACTTGCAGCCAAGGTGCAACTCCGTCTTGCTGACATCAGGCGGGAAGAATATAAACAATATGTTGAAGCCGCAAGAGAATATGCAATGATATGGGATTACCCAATGCTCCCCAAGTTCAATTATGTTAAGTTGATGGGAAAGTATTTTGAAGGCATGTGTTATTTTGAGGCTGCAATACCAGAAGGGTATTTAGAAGGTGATCCCACTTCAAAGTTGAATGCAGACTATCTCAATAAATCTGTTGTAGCATTCCAAGAGGTAATTCAGCGTTTTTCAGATGAAAATTATTTGCCTGGTGTAAATAAAGGTGTGTATAAAGACTTTCCTGAACGTGTTCCTCAGGTAGAGGAATCACTGATGAATGAAGCGCGTTCACATAAGATGCTTGGTAACTTAGATGCAGCTTGGAACTGTTACACAAGAATACCTGAAACAAGTGAGTACTACAGACAAGCACAACTTCTTATGCAACAACTTTCAACAGATGAAAATGTCTCAGATAAATAGTAGTTTTAATTGATCCTATTGAAAAGAATAAAATAGGTGCTTTAACCAAATTTATTACCTATGAAAGAGATACCGTAGCACATGGAAGTGTCATCATTGAGTAAAGATTTCAGTCAGATTGTGGGAGAGTCTGGTCTTCTATCAGACGTAGAGGCTTCAGACTATGTATATGACAATTCTGTTCCGAAGGCAGTTGTTCTACCATCATCTGTTCAAGATATACAAAATGTTCTTCGTCATGTATCTGAACAGAATTTGCGGGTGATACCTGCAGGTGCTGGAACAAAACTCGGAACTGGCAATTTAGCCAATAATACAGATATAGTTATTGCAACAACCCAACTGAACAAGGTGGTAGAATATGAACCCGCTGATTTAACTGTAACTATTGAATCGGGGATGAAATTGGCAGACTTGCAAAACGAATTAGCACAACACAAACAGTTTCTCCCGTTGAATCCTCCCTATTCCGATAAATGCACTATTGGAGGGTTAGTAGCAACGAATTCCAGTGGACCAATACGACTCAGATATGGAACAGCACGGAATCTGGTTTTAGGAATGAAAGTTGTCCATGCATCTGGTACAGTTGTAAAGAGTGGTGGCAAAGTCGTCAAAAATGTTGCAGGATATGACCTAAACAAACTCTATATTGGATCGTATGGCACGCTCGGTATCATAACTGAAATTACACTAAAATTGGCACCGCTACCTATAAAGGAGTCAATAATCGCTGCGCAGTTCCACAACATTCAAGATGCAGTGAAAACTGGATTAAAGGTTGTCAGTTCACAGTCTCTACCAACTTATGTAAATCTATTGGTCGGTTGTACGTTAGACCTTTTTGATGAGAAAAAGCCAACGGTTATAGTAGGATTTGGGGGTGATCCAGAAACATTATCTTGGCAACTAAAAACTACCCAAACACTATTGGAACAAAATGATGCTATCGGTGTGCATACTGTAGAACACGAATTGGTCTCGACGATTAGTAATTCAATCGTAGAATTTCCTTCAGTAGATAGACAACCTGATGTGGTTATCGTAAAAATAAATATAAGGCGTACAGATATAGCAGAATTTGTTGACAAGATTTACAAAGACACTTATGAGATGATGTCCCTATTGGGTAATGGTGTACTATATCTCAAAATACCCGTGGATTCAGAACCAGATTTTCAGGCACTTGCAAATATACTTGCACAAATCCGTCATAATGCTGCTGCTATCGGTGGTAACCTTATCATAGAATCTGCACCATCAGAACTAAAACATCATATTGATGTATGGGGTTCAATAGGTAACACACTCAACTTAATGAAAAAGATAAAATCAAAATTTGACACAAAAGGTCTTCTGAATCCGGGTCGGTTTGTCTCAGATATTTAATCTTTTTCTCATAAATTCCTCTCTTGAATTATCAATAACATGTCAATCTACTACTTTGTTTTAATTGTTCCTAAATGTCAAAGTTTCTATAAAAGGAATAGGTGATAACATGGATAAAACGAAAGGAAACATTTTGTGGATAGATAACGCTGTTGATGAACCACTTGCAAGTCCATATATGAAATCTGAGTTGAAACCGTACATTCGCTTTTTAGAATATCAAGGATACGATGTCACCTTATCAGAAAGTAACGTAGAGGGAATAGAATTACTCAGAGAAAATACATTCCATGTAATATTATTTTGTTGTGATGTACTTACCGACACTGGTGCCCAACTGTCACATATAAGGTCAGTTAACGCACACATCCCCATTATTCTACTAACAAATGCAGGTGGACAAGAGATTTTGGCACAAGCAAGCCTTTATGGTGTTGACGATGTGTTAATAATGCCTACAAATCCAAGACAGATGGTATCTTCTCTGACATTTACATTGGAGAAACTGTGGATGCGTGAGACATATACACCTCAAGTGTATGTCGAAAACTTTAACAAGCAACAAACATCAGAACACATTCAATACAATATGGACAATCATTTTCACGAAAACGATTGGCAAGCTTGGATTGATACCTATATCCATATTGTTGAATGGGAAATGAAATTTGATGGACTTTCTAACTTGGATGAACTAAAAGCCATTCACGCTCGTGAGAAACACGAAGCAAATGCAGCTTTTTCAAACTATGTACAAAATACATATAAGTCTTGGATAGATGGTGAAAATTCACCCACACTATCTGTAGATGTGTTTTACAAATATGTCATACCACAAATACAAATTGGTAAATCAGTATTATTTGTTGTAATGGATTGTATGCGGTTAGACCACTGGTTGAAAATTGAACCTATTCTATATAACGATTTCAATATAACAAAACACTATTACTACTCAATATTGCCCACTACAACTCATTATGCACGTAACGCAATCTTTAGTGGGCTGTTTCCAAGAGATTTAGCTGAACGACACCCCAACCTATATGCAGAACCAGATGAAGAACAAACAAGTATCAACCGATTTGAAAAAGAATTGATGTACCTACAACTTGATCGGCATGGCATCGTTTTAAAACCCACACCTCACTACTTTAAAATTTTCGATGCCCGAGGAGAAAACCAGTACTTACAGTGGTTAACTGATGCTCCACGAATTAGTTTAGCAGCAGTGGTCGTTGATTTCCTTGATATGTTGACTCATCTTCGAAGCGAGGTAGACCTATTTCAGCAACTTGTACCAAATGAAGAAGCATTCCGATTGCTTGTACAAACATGGTTCCGATATTCACGAATATATGAAATGCTTCGACTTGCAGCAGAGCGCGGAATCACTATAATATTAACATCGGATCACGGTTCCGTGTTGTGTCAAAACGCAACAAAAATATCCAGTCGAAATGAACTCTCAAGCGGACTCCGCGTAAAAGAAGGTATTGACGTATCTTTTGAGACAGAAACAGGGATGTTAATTGATAATCCAAAAGCATATCAATTACCTTATGACGCATCTGACAAGAATTATATTCTCGCCAAAGAGGATTATTATTTTGTATACGAAAGGCAATTTAACTCGTATAAAGAGATTTTTCAGAATAGTTTCCAACACGGAGGCGTTTCATTGGAAGAGATGATACTCCCTTGTGTTATTCTTGAACCGAAATAATAAAGGCATGATACAATAACTTGATAAAATAAAATTAATACCATGCGTCGTTCACTAATATGTCTTGTTCAAGGAGTACGAATTTATGATAAGACACAACCAACTAAAATTGATATTATTGTTATCTCTATTTACTATATTTTCAACTATACTTCCGATCTATACATCTGCACAGTTCCCCGATCTCGGTCTTTCAGGAGACGAACCTACTGAAAAGTTAAGTGCCAATGGCTATATCTCCTTAGACAAAGTCCAACCCGGCAACGAATTCAAAATTGCCGTTGTTGCGACAATAGCGGAAGGTTGGCACGTAAACGCAAATCCTACACGAGACCCACTAATTCCTACAGAGATAACATTTCCTGAAATAACAAATATAACATTTGGTGAGGTAGTATATCCTGCTGGTGATACGCTTAACTTAGAATCTATTGGTTTAGCCTCTGTCTACCACGATACCATTACATTCGGTATTCCAGCCACATTACAAAATAGTACTCCAATCGAACAAATATCTTTGACTCTAAAACTGACATATCAGGCATGTAATGATGAGCAATGTCTCTTCCCTGAAACCTTGGATATACAGATACCGATTGAGGTAGTTGGCACAAATGAATCTGTGAAAAATGTTAATGAGGACATATTTGCAAGTATCGACTTTGGAAATGTAGACAAAAAACAAGGTGGAATTGCAGGAGCATTGTCTGGAGGTAAATATTGGCTTGCATTTCTTTTCGTTTTTGGAGCAGGAATAGCTACCAGTCTCACTCCGTGTGTTTACCCGCTGATACCTATTACGGTTTCAATTTTCGGGGCAAATGAGTCTTCAGGAATACTTAGGTCATTTCTGCTATCGTTAGTTTATGTATTCGGTATTATTGTCACCTATTCAATTTTAGGTGTTTTAGTAGCATTGGTATTTTCCCGCACAGGTGCTGTTTTCGGACAGATCATTGTAAATCCTTATGTGATTATACCTATATGTGTGATACTATTTTCACTTGGTCTGTCTATGTTCGGTGTTTTTGAAATTCGTCTCCCGACTTCAATACAGAACAGATTAAATACAGTCGGTGGAACGGGATTTGTGGGTGCATTTGCAATGGGTACTGTTGCAGGGGTAATCGCTGCGCCGTGCACAGGTCCTGCATTAGCAGCAGTCTTAGCATACATTGCAACAACAGGTAGTACAGTCCTTGGGTTCTGGTTGATGTCTACTTATGCACTTGGTATGGGAATATTATTCATCTGCATAGGTACTTTCTCAGGATTGATTTCCTCTCTGCCTCGCTCAGGTGGATGGATGTACATATTAGAAAACATATTCGGGATTGCTATTATAACAGTTGCACTCTACTTTCTCAAAGATGTATATGAGCCGTTAAAAAGTTTTCTTCAGAACTCGTTACCATTTTTTGCATTTGCGGGAGCGTTAGTACTCATTGGGTTATGGCTTGGTAAGTTGAAAGAGCGTTTTAGTGGACTTTCATCAAAAATGCGCGTCAGAAAGTCGTTCGGTCTACTGATCGCAATACTTGGTGCATTTATGATCGTAGGTGGACTACAAGAACCTGTTGCAGGACCACATCCGACTTGGGTTTACGATGATGAACCAGCTGCTTTAGAAACTGCTAAACAGGAAAATAAGCTGGTGATGCTTGACTTTTACGCAACATGGTGTGCTGCTTGTAATGAACTTGACCATAAGACATTTTCTGATCAAGCTGTTGTTGATAAGTTAAAGAATTATGTTACAGTAAAACTTGATTTTAGTGTGAAGTCCGATGAAGCATTAACGGAGAAATATAAAATCCTTGGCTTACCGGTAGTGATATTCATGGACGCAAATGGCAAGATATACAAACGAGTAGAAGGATTTGTCAATGCTGAAGACATGCTCAAAATCATTAACGAAGTAGAAGCAGAGGCAAAATCAGCAATAGATGGAACTTTATGAGGTATCTAAATGGACGATAATAAACAGAGTGAAAAGGAACACATTTTTTCTTTTAACCGATCCCTTCTGTATGTAGAAATCCTTGCTATATTTGGATTTATTTTACTTGCAGCATTCTACATGCAACGTGGTGCAGCTGAACAGGATAACCCCACGATTTCCGATGTAGATGCTTTGCTTGCTGAAGCGGATGCGTTTTATGAAAAACAGGACTTAGTAACCGCTGGACATCTCTACTGGCAAGCATTACATGCATTAGAATCCGAAAAAACAGAGGAAAACAAAGAGGATCGGTTGCACGTTAATCTCCGTATTGCTGAGATCTATTCACAAAGTAATTGGTTGAAAGATGCAAAATCACGTTTACAATATGCTGCACAAATTCAACCTGATCATAAAGATGTTCTGCTATTAAGAGGTAAATTTTATCGTGATGAGGGTTTACCTGATAAGGCAACTGAACTATTTTTGGCTGTCAAGGATAAGACGCCTGACGATCCTGAGACAAACTATCTGCTTGGGGTTATGTATCAAGGAAGCAAGCAGTACGAAGATGCAGCAACACATTATAGAACAGCAATAAAGAATGATACTGAACTCAAACATGTTCCCTCAGAAAAAGCACCATTCGGCATACTTGCACGACTACAGTTATCACGCACATATAACAAGATGTTCCAAAGTTACCTGTTACTTGACCGAGAACTCACCAATGATGATTATGTAGAGATTACGTATCTTGAATCACAAGCCATTTTTTTATTAGAGGAAGCGATTCAATTACAACACAGTATGCGAGAGATAATCGATGATCTCATCCGATTGCTTTATGTTCGAGCAATTGCCCTGAAACGCGAAGCAGCAACACGTCCCTATGCTGATGCATTGGAAGTTTATGAAAGAATTGTCCAACTTGATCCAAATGAAATACAAGCATGGCAGGAAATGGGTGATATCTATGACGGTTTTCTTGAGGATAAAGAAAATGCACTAAAGATGTACAAAAAGGTATATGAATTGGAACCGCACGCAACAACATTAGCTATCGTCAAATCACTTGAAGCAGATATTGCAGAAAAAAATGAAGATTTAGAATAATAATTTAGAATAATAATTTAGAATAATAATTTAGAATAATATTGGGTTAGTTTATATCATAATTGTCATATAGATTATTATGCATTTTGTTTGCTTTTCTAAATATTGTTGAGCAACATTTCCATTGATGTACTTTTAATATCCTCTTAATATTCCGTTGAACTTCAATCGGAAACTGACTTGTTACCACACAAACTTTATTTTTTTCCTTCAAAGATTCCTTAGCTACCTCAAGCGATAACGGCACATATTTCAGATAACCTCTCACCTTCGTTCCAACCTTATTTGGTAAATGATGTGCTGTTCTGGCAATATACGTCACGCCATTTGAAGTATGTGTAGCACAATCCTCTGCAATGGAACTAATCTTTTCGCGATGTTTATATAACACTTTAGCAAGTTCAAATGCTAAAGGTAAATACGGTAATGAACGAGTTAATGCCCTTCCTGCTACCTTCGGCAAATGTGGTATCACAGCATTCACCGCAGGTCGTAACGCTGATAAACTAATCATACACAGTATCCTCCATTAGAATCTACCAAATACGACACTATAAAACCGAGGTTATATGTATCTAAAATAAAAAATAGATAGAGTATATTTCAGTTTATAGTGATTAAATTGCTTGATTACCAAATTGAAATATAGACACAGATTGTGTAGGAAAGAGAGAAGCCGATGAGAGGATTTGAACCTCCGACCTACTGATTACGAATCAGTTGCTCTTCCACTGAGCTACACCGGCTTAACATAGTATGCAAAAAGAAATGCCGAGAGGCAGAATCGAACTGCCGACACATAGATTTTCAGTCTACTGCTCTACCGACTGAGCTATCTCGGCTTCAGATATTTATAATACCATGAAAGAAAGGAAATGTCAAGTTTCTGAACTATTTTATTCCTTCCAAATGTCGATTTCTTTGTAGAAACGGATCGCACCTGGATGAAAAGGTGTTCCGACATTTCTGACAGCATTTGTCTCGTTGATAGTTTTTCCTGCTGGATGTGCCTTTGCGACTTCGGCACGATGTGTGTATAGGGTTTTCGTGAAATGATAAACCATGTCTTCATCCACGTTTTCCGCAGTGATAATCTGCATCGACCCAACATTTATGGTATCAAATGGCTCAGTCAGGACATTACTATATGCATCCGTAGGGATTGTTATTGGGGTGAAGAAAGGGTACTTCTCAATAAGGGATTTTCTCGCTGATTCCTCTAATGGTATGAAAATGATGTCTTGGGTTGTGCTCGCACGCGTAACAGCAGGTGTTGGAATTGCCCCTCCCATAAAAGCAGCATCAGCTGAACCGTCTGCTAAATAATCAACTGCGGAATTATAGGTTGCATTGAGTGGTTTGAAGTCATCATACGATAAACCGTGTGCAGCAAGAATAGGCTGTAAAAAATACTCAAAGCCTGCTCCCGCGGGTCCCACGACAACGCGTTTCCCTTTAAGGTCAGCAATTGAATTAATACCTGTGGATTTTGGGGTTACAAATAAGCCGACATTGGGGGCAAGTGTTACCACTGAACGAATTGGATGTACCGTATTCCACGCACCTTCCCCTCGAATAGCAAAATATGAAATAGCTGCATTTGCAAGTCCAAATTCTATGGAACGATCCTCGTTAACAAGTAAACGGATGTTCTGTTGTGTGCCTTTAGTACCTTCAGCGGTAACCTCCCAATCTTTGTCAACTATATTCCTGCTGACAACATCCGCAACTGCAGAACCAACGGGGTGAAATGCTCCACCAATTGGAGCAGTGCCTATGCTGATGTGCTGACGTTTTGAAGTATTATCGCAACCTGATCCGACACTCAAAAATAAGATGATACAGATAATAGGTGCATACGAGGTGATATATTTCATTAGTGTTCTCCTATAGGATAGAGCAAATAAGTTAAAAACCAATAAAGCAGATTGTCATTCTTATACATATCTAAGTTAACAGAATTTCCAATGCCAAACTGCCAGAGTCATTGTGTGGAAGAGGTAAGCGGTACTTCAGGAGGAAAAAAGCACGTCTTTGACATGTCAGGAAAAATGTGGGTAACATCTCTTCTATATACATCTCCACTTAAAATGTCAACGATACCGCCAAGATGTTCTGGATATTCAGATAGAAACCGTGCGAAACTAAATTCTTTGGTGTAAAACGCATAAACCAGTTTCCGAAATGCCTCCATTCCTTCTGCAAACCTCTGTCCAAAACTGCCTAACTGATGTTCGGAATAATCATTCTTCTGAAATGCTTCAGTGATAGCATCAGCAGCCATCTCACCAGAAATAAGTGCTAAAAATAGACCTGTTGAATAGACTGGGTCCAAGAATCCAAAAGCATCCCCTATTAACACCCAATTATCACCTGCAATTCGACTCGCACGATAAGAAAAATCCTTTGTTGTCTGAATTGGAAACAGTTGATTCGCGTTCTCAAGTCGTTTTTTCAAAGGTTTGCATTTATCTAATTCTTCCTCAAATATTTTTTGTGCATTGAGTTTACCGTCAGGTTCTCTGCGATTTTGTAAGAGGTAATCCAACCCACCGACAACACCGACACTGGTTCGGTTATAAGGTAGTGGAATAGACCAGAACCAAGAGTCTTTTTCTTCGGTGTGCATGATCAGTGTAGCCCCTTCATCAAGACCCTCGTCCCGATGTCCACCCTCATAGTGTGTGAATAAAGATGCTTTCTTCAGGTTTGGTTCTATAGTGTTCAGGTTTAGTTGTCTGCCTATGAGAGACCGTTGCCCGGTTGAATCTACAATGACGTTTCCGTGAATTGTTTCAAGTGGGGAATTATCCTGATCCTTTTCTATTTTACCGTTCTGTGCTGCGACACCTACAGCCTTATCACCTTCAAATAGCACTTTACGAACACTAATACCACGTCGAACTTCTACACCATACTCTTCAGCGTTGTCCAACAGCATCTGGTCAAATTCGCTACGTAGCACTTGCCATGTGACGGCACTCTCATGCGGATTAGTTTCGAAGAAATAGAATGGATTTGTTGCTTTGCCTGTACGAGTGAAAAATTGCACACTGAACTTCTGTGGAAAATGACTTGCTCTAAGTTTTTCAAGCATTCCGAGTCGTTTGAAAGTCCAATAAGTGGCAGGAATGAGGGACTCACCGATTTTGAAGGTTGGTTCTGCGTCGCGTTCTAAGAGTAATACGGAATACCCTTGTTTTGCGATAAGTGTTGCTGCTGTACTACCTGCAGGTCCTCCCCCGATGACGATGATATCGTATTTATTGTTATTTTTCATTGATTCGTAAAATATCGCATTTAAAAACAGAGATGTTTGACAAGTTTATTATTGAAATCGACAACAATTTCGTTTGCTGTTTTCGTATGTTATGACTTTATTGTTTTGATAAAAACCTGAGTTAAATGACAAATTAATTATAACTTATTTTATATTGTAAATCCAGAAAAACGCTACTCGTTACAAGTTGCGTTCATCTGTAAACCGTTTGGATTTGAGCTCATATCTCGGCAAAGAGCCATGCGGTACAACTTTAACAATAGTTCGCAAACCCAATTCGTCTCTGATAGCAGAGGTTACAGTCGTTGTTGCATTATTAGGATTTGGATTTGTAGTTTCGATTTGTATCTCAAGTTCATCAAGAGTTTCTGTTCTATATGCACGAACAGCGAATTCCTTTACCTCAGGAATCTGAAGGATAATATTTTCAATTGTAGCAGGATACACATTCAACCCACGGATGATAATTACATTATCTAACCGTCCGATAACCCCTCCGTCAAGGAGACGGTGTTGACTACCACATTCGCATGGAGAAGGTCTGAGTCTGACATAATCTCCAGTCCGATAACGGATCACTGGCATTCCGATTCGACCTAAATTGGTGATGACTAATTCGCCTTCGTCTGCTGGTTGACCTGTATCTGTGTCAAGTACTTCACAAATAAACTCGTCTTCGTTGAGATGGACACCAACCTGTGGTCTACACATCACACCCCACGCTCCAACTTCAGTTGCACCTGCATGATCATAAGCACTTGCCCCCCAATGATCTTCAATTCGTTGTTTTGTTGCAGGTAGACTTGCACCGGGTTCGCCAGCATGGATAGTTACTTTCACTTTTGAATCTTTGCTTAAATCTACACCATTTTGTTCAGCGACTTCAGCGAGACGTAATGCATAAGTGGGGGTACAGATTACTACTGTAACATCGTTACTAAGTATTGCACGTATCCGTTGTTCAGATGTCAAACCTCCATTTGCAATAGTAAGTGCTCCAAGTTGTTGCGCACCGTGATATGCACTCCAAAACCCAATAAATGGTCCGAAAGAGAATGCTATCATGAACCTGTCTGTAGAGGTTACTCCTGCTGAGGCATAAATATCTCTCCAGCACTTTCCCCACCAATCCCAAGATTCTCTTGTGTCTAACCAACGTAATGGGGATCCCGTGGTTCCTGATGTCTGATGTAAACAGGTATAGTGTTCCAATGGAAAAGTAAGATTTGTTCCGTAGGGTGGTGAGGATACCTGATCGTCAGATAGTTCGTCCTTAGTTGTAAAGGGTAGTTTCTGATAGTCTGATATTGTTTGGATGTCGTTTGAGTGTGTTATCCCAACTTCAGAGAGTTTTTGCCTATAGAATGCGTTATTTTCTAATATCGGTGTTAGTATTTCACGTAAACGATGTAATTGTTCGTTTGTGACCATATATTACGTATACCGTGTATTCTGATATTCAGGAGCATAGAAGGTAGGAAGTAAACTATCAACTTGCAATAAACCGCGTTGTGTGAGTTGGATTTCATCTGCGTCTACGTTCATGCGTAACATGCCATCGTTCTGTAGTTTTTCATACCCATCAGCATATTGTGTCAGGATATCCGCGTCAAATTTTGCTTTGAAATATGATGGTCTTATTTTCCCAAGTTTGAGTTGTAATATCATCTCTCGTGTTAACCGTTCTGTTTCAGTAGGTTGTAAAGCACGATAGATTGGAAGATTGTCTTCATCAAGATTGCCGAGATAGTCTCCCCATGATGGTGCATTCTGAAAATGTATCCCACTCAGATGTGAAAAGGAGGCAACTCCTGTACCGATCATATCACTTCCTTGCCAAACTGCATCACGATATACAAACTGACACGGTTTGTCTTTTTTGAGTACAGTATATGCACTGGATACTTCATAATCGGATTTAGCAAATTGTTCAAATGCGTATTGATGCCATTCCCGTTTCAGTTTCCAATCCGCCACAGGCAATGAGTCCCCACCAAGTATATCCTTTGAATAGACTGTGTTAAATGGCAATTCAAGTTGATAAACTGTAATACTGTCTGGATCCAGTTCAATTGTTTTTTGTACAGTATCTCGCCAACTTTCCCAAGTCTCACCAATCATACCTGATATTAGGTCAATGTTAACTTGTTCAAATGCCAACTCCTGTATCCACGGTGCAATGCGATATACCTCTTTGGAGAGGTGTGCTCTACCATTTTCTGCAAGTATTTCGTCATTTAAGTTCTCTACACCGAGACTCAATCGGGTAACCCCGATAGACTTTATTGCTTCCAATTTCTTTTGTGTTAACGTCCCGGGTTCACATTCAAAAGCTACCTCTTCGGCAGCATCCCATGGCATCACTTTTTTCACTCTGTCTACTAATGTGGTTAGGTGTTTAACACTAATATAGGAAGGAGTGCCCCCACCAAAATAGACAAAACGCAAAGGTCTACCTGCAATTGCTGGTTGTTCGCTGTAGAGTTCTATTTCTTTTGCTAATGCATTCAAATATGTGTCAATTTCTGAACTGTTCTTATCGGTATAAACACGAAAATAGCAGAATTTGCATCGTTTACGGCAAAATGGAATATGCATGTATAGTCCGAGAGTGGCATCAGGATGTGGTTTTTCACTCAGTGAACGGTGCACATCTGGAACAGCATCGTCATTCCAAGTTGAATATGGTGGATAGTTAGAAACAAAAACGCTACCCACAGTTGTCTGTTTTGAGTCTATACCTGCTGTTGCAGGTTCTGGTTTTGTAGTTGACATTAATCCTTTTCTCCAAAGCAGTAGAGTACACCATCCTCTGTTCCGATATATATTCTTCCATCAGCAACACTGGGTGAGGCGACAATTGATGATCCTGTTTCAAAATTCCAAACTGGTTTACCAGTATTTATATCAAGTGCGATGAACACACCACGCGTTGTTCCAAAAAAGACACGTTGATCGACGACAACAGCGGATGATTCTATACGTGATTTTGCAGTATAAGTCCACAGTGGTTCACCTTTCTTTTGTGATAGTGCATGCACCAACTTATCACGTCCACCAATAATTATCCGATCCTTCGTGAGGGCTGCGGAAGCAAAAAATGGAAACTGACGTTCTGGATGTTGATACCGCCATGTAATAACTCCATTATCTAAGTCGACACTCAAGATTTCGGAGCCGTAAGTTCCACAAAAGATATTATTATTTGATATAGCCGGACTTGCACCCACATACGCACCGAGATTAACCTGTTGAGTTTGTGATCCATCATCTGTATTGATAACACGTAGGAAACTATCGCATCCTGTAACGATTGCATAGTTGACCGTATCCTCAGTATCCTCTATGACATGTGTCCAAACCCCCGGTGTCGCGTGTACATAACCTTCTGTTTCAAATTTCCATGCAAGTTTGCCATTTTTAATATTGAGACAGTATAGAAAACCATCATACGAACCGAATAGTACACGGTCACCAGCAAAATTTGCTGAGGAGATTATTTCACCCTCCGTTTTATACTCCCACTTCTTATTTCTTGTGGTAATGTCCACAGCATGGAAGATACCATCTCCATCACCGAAGTAGATAACTCCGTCATTGACAGAAGGTGAAGATTTTATTGCACTTTCAACCTGATATTTCCATGTGCTTTTTCCAGTATGTACATCAATCGCATATAGATTTCCATCCGATACACCGAGGTAAACGGTTCCATCAACGATTGCGGCTGTAGATTCAATCATATCTCCAGTTTGAAATGCCCATAATAAATCGAGTTTTTCAGGTAATTTTGAATCAGAAACACCAGTAAGTTGCGGGTTTCCTCTAAAACTCGACCAATCAGCAAATACAACATCTGAAATATAGGTCAGAATCATGAAAGATGTGATTAATCCTACATTGAGGATGACTGTTTTCTTGAAAACTGACTTTTTAATAAACCTGCTCATATAACCTCACAAAATCGTGTATACCCAAAGAACGTGGATTAAACTGTGCAGTCCACTGTGTTGCTGCTTCTTTTGCTAAAATAGTAATGTCTGTTGTCTTGGCAGCGTGTTGGACATCACATTGGCGGATTGTGTTTGGTAAATCCCCTGCATTCATTAATGTTTCAATTCGGTCTGCTAAATTGCCATCTGGATAAAGTTCGTTATAGCCATCACCGGCTACTATTTTGTTCAGACGAATGACATGGGGTAACATAAGTGCGACTGCAACACCGTGGGTGATACCGTATCTTGTAGTTAGCGGATTTGCACATGCGTGTGCTGCACCTAACATAGAATTTTCTATCGCGAGTCCTGCGAGATATGCACCAAATAACATTTTACCTCGTGCATCTACATTTTTCGCTTCAAGAGCCATCTTGTAATATGAATTCAACATTCTCCATGCGTGGAGTGAGAACATTTGTGACATAGGATTACGCCTTGTAGATACATAACTTTCAATAGCATGTGCGATTGCGTCTATACCTGTGATTGCCGCAACTGACCTTGGTAAGGTTTCGGTTAGCGTGGGGTCTAAAATAACGGTTTCAAATTGCGCTTTTTTATCCCCACATGCCATTTTGATGTGTGTTTCTTCTTGTGCTATCAAAGCGAATGATTGTGCTTCACTTCCTGTCCCGATAGTTGTTGGAATACCTATGGAGGGTAGCATCGGTTTGGTTGCTTTGCTTGTTCCCCAATAGTCCTCCATTTTTCCACCGTTAGTAAGCAGAAAATTTGTTCCCTTTGCACAATCCATCGCGCTTCCACCTCCAAGCCCAATTATCAGGTCTATTGGGGTGTTGGCTTTTGCAAATTCAAGTGCAGCATTTACATGTTTCGTCGTTGGATTTGGATCGACATTAGTAAAAACATAACAAGGAATCTTCTCGCTATTTAGTGAAGAATAGGCACGGTTTAAAATACCGGCTTCATCAATTCCGGGGTCTGATACAATTAATATACGACTACCACCGAGTGTAGTAGTCGCTTCAGCAAGTTTATCTATGCTGTTTTCACCATAGATAACGCGTTGTGTAAATTCCGAATCAAACACTTCCATCACATTTCTTACCACTATTGAACAACAATCATTGAAATAATCTAAAGAATTATATCAGATATTTATAGGTATTTCAAGGATGTATTAACTGTTAGGTTAAATTAGTGTTCTATATGTCCAATGAATTTAATCACTCTATCTTACCCAAGGACGTGCTTGTTTGATTGATAAATTTCCATCTTTAGTGATCTTGAATTCAATCTCCATAGCAAATTCTTCATCCAGTGTGTCATTATAGAGACGACTGAATTGGTTGTGTATTGTCGACAAATACCTACTTAGTTGCTGCAAATATGTGTTTGTCAAAATCTGACTATCATCTGTTTTTTGGTTTGATTTTGACACGATCCTATAATTATTGCTATCTCTCCAATCTAATAGAATCTCTTCGGGAATGGATTGTTTTTCAGGATTCGTCACAAGGTTTTCCCCTACTTGGGTGTTGAGATAGTAATTCCCTATGGTCTGATATACGACATCATCGGTAACTGCTACACCATTTGCCAATTCATCTTCAAAATTTGGATGTATAAGGACCCCCATTGCTGTAGTAAGATGGTCAATACGATAGAAATCGCGTGCCTCAAAAGCTCTAAAGTTCCAGAGGCTTGCATACACCTGTTTTATAGATTTTGACAAATGTCCTTCGTCTGGATTATGTGTAAAGGAATCGTATAATCCTGCACCACTGAAACCGGGTAAATCCTCATTGTTAGTGCTTGATCTGCAACGGAGAGATGTACCGTCAGAAAATGACGCATGTAAATCTGAGAGGGAAGTCAACATCCATTCTGGCATGTCCCCCTTCTTGATTTCTGCCCTAAACTTCTTTAATTCTGCAATTTTCACATCATAAGAACTTTGAAACGTTTTATTATTCATCAACTTCTCAGCCTTTGAATAAAAGTTATTATGTTTCATAAATTCGTCATAATAGTAGAATGGTATTCCATACCCATCAGGAACGGTTCCTTTTGGCAACCCAAAAGTTCTTAATGTAGCAATATTAGCAGTTTTCACACCGAAACTATCGGAGTTAGTGAAGTCAATATCGTCAAGTTGCAAAAACTTTTTGATAGATAGGTTTCGTTTAGGTATCTGTTCTTTCGATGGACGAATTTCAGCAAAATGTGTTTCTACCTCATTTTGTGATGCTTCCCTAATTTCATATCCATCATGGTTAACCTTGTAATAAACGTATTTCCCGATAAGTGGTTTTACGTCTTTGTTTTCCCATGCTTGTGTGATGAAAGCATTCGGTACTTTATCCTGTAAGGCACGAAGATTGACGTGTGACAACGGCGTTTGACGAGCACCTGTTATAATCCCAGCAACCCGTGGCATCTCGTTTGGTAAGGTTTTACAGATTACAATATCGCGAGGAGATGGACGTTCATCTGCATCTAATATTCGTAATTTGCCAAAAGATTCTTCTTCATTCAGAGGAAGATAACCTATATTCGCATAGATATCGTCCTCAAAATAGACAGGGAATTCTGCTGCATCATACAGAGCTTTTTCACGTCTATAAATACCAATTGCCCCCCATAGTGGACAATATCCTAATCTATCTTTCAATATAGGCATTTTTTCTACGAGAAGGTCATGAACGAGTTTTATTTGTGTGTAAGGAAATGCATCATTTGGATTAAACTCAAATGTATATACTCCTTGTTCTCCATTTGGTGAGGTAGCAAGCGGACGAAAACTAAGCACACCACGCATCTGTCCACCCCCTCTACCTAAACCTGCTGCCTGCATGAAACTTCCGTGTGAACGATGTGTTTTAGTATTCATGAAATATAACTGTGGGTTTTGTGTATTTGTATTCTCAACTTGAAATTTCACATACTCTATACCGATAAGTTGTGTATCAATTTTAACATCAGTCCCTTGGTATGCGAGTTTTTTGAATGTATCTCTGTCTGGTACGGTTGCTGCACCATCTTTGAATTGAACCTGTTCTGGGTTCAGGCGTGGTCCTGTTGGTTGTCTGGATCCGCGCGATCTACCGGTTCTATTTCTTGTTTGAGGTGTTTCGCGTAGTCTGTTGCGTAATTCGCGTATCATGGCATCGCTTAATTGAACTCCACTTTCACTCTCAATCCTCGTGACCCTTGTCATGAAATCCTTTTCAATACTGCTGAGTTCTCCGTTCTGATCAAAATCGAAACGTGATTCATCTTTTGTAAGAGATTCTTGTGACCAAGTATTGAGTACAATGCTGAGTGAAAATATGAGTACAATAGTGGATATGAATGCATAGTGTATATTTTTCATGGGTTTCCTCATTTATAAAACAAAGTATTCTCAAAAAGTAGTTTCCTGACGCTTTTGATAGATTAGGCAAATTTACTTTGATTTTGTTCAGAAAATTGGTATATTTTTCTATATAGTCTCTTATAAGTCGGGTAGAACGTAGTGAAATCTATATCTGTTAATTCAGCGTTACATTGTTCATCTGTATGTGCTAAAAATTGTGACCTTTTGCACGTCACCTGTGACTTAAAGAATTCAGTCAGGACAAGGAATGTGGCGCGAATTTCGCTTTTTTTTTTTGCTCCTTTTTTGGTCTTTTTTTCTTGACCTACCTTGGATTTCTGATCGTGTCATCATTTTTGCGAAGGATTTGATGGCAAATTGTTTGTGTATGTCATTGAATTTCATCGGAATATTCCTCCTTAAAAGGTTACCGTATGGTAACTTTTTTTGACATAACGGTAACTTTTGGTAGAATTGGTCTAATGTTAGTTTCCATCTGGGTTTGCGGGTTGTTTTCATCGGTTTTTTTTTGGTTGAAAAAAAATAATTTTGGTAACCTTTTTGGCTATTTGTCGGAGGTCGCTTTGCTCGCTCCGACCTACACGGATTATCGCGACCAGCAAATCAACGGTATGAATGCCATTTAGGCATTCCCCGGGTCGCTCCTACAGAATGTAAGATGAGATGTCGGAGGTCGCTTTTCAACAGAATGTAAGATGAGATGTCGGAGGTCGCTTTGCTCGCTCCGACCTACGAATACAGTTATGTTGGGTTTGTTGTTTTGTTTTATCATAGTGGTAGTATTATAACATGTGGTTGGGTGGGTTGGAAGGGGAAGGTGGGGTCGGAACAATATGTTTCATGTATGTTTCATGTATGTTTCGGTTTTTAGTTTATTTTTCAGTTTTTAGTTGTCAGAATTGTGGGATTGTCAGAATCGCAGAGGACGCTGAAGACACAGAAGACACAGAAGGAAGAGGTAATTGTCTGAACCAGGATTTACCAAATCAACGGTATGAATGCCATTTAGGCATTCCCCGGGATAAGAAAAGAGGGATTTGTCAGAATTGGGGGATTGTCAGAATCACAGAAGACACAGAAGACACAGAAGACACAGAAGGAAGAGGGATTGTCTGAACCAGGATTTACCAAATCAAGAAATCAACGGTATGAATGCCATTTAGGCATTCCCCGGGATTACAAGATTTTCAGGATAAGAAATCGCGACTGGGAAATCAAGAAATCAACGGTATGAACGCCTGTAGGCGTTCCCCGGGTATAAATGCCATTTAGGCATTCCCCCAAATCAACGCCAAATGCGCCAAATCAACGGTATGAATGCCTATTGGCATTCCCCGTGTGGCATTTGTCGGGGTGCACCTACAGAATATAAGATGTCGGACTTCGCTGTGCTCACTCCGACCTACGAAGACTGGTTCAGACAATAAACGGTGAATCCATTAAACGTCTATTCATTCCAATTCAAAGTTCTACTTTAAGTAAACTTCAATAACAAAGAATTCTTAAAACTAAATATCACTGCCAATTCATAATCACGTTGACTTAGATTGTGTTTAGTGGTATAATTTTATGGATTTATTGTATTTATTTATTATATATAGAATAGTGCGTATCTTGTATTTACGAACAATTATTGTCAAATTGGAAAAGATTAAAGTATAGGAGGTATACCGATGAAGCGGAGATTTTTATTTACGGTCATCTTAAGTTTTTTATTAATTGCAACTCCGTTTGTAATGGCTCAGAAGGAGTGGATTACAGTTAGCGAATCAAAATGGCAAGCAAGTTTTAACGACATCTTTTTTGTAGACCTGTTGAACGGTTGGATTGTTGGGGCAAATGCTATGATATTGAACACGACCGATGGTGGAAAGACGTGGCAACAGCAACCGAGACAACCTTTACCATTTCAGACAGAATTCAAGAAAGTGCGGTTTATCACACCAAAAATGGGATGGGTTGTTGGTGAGAACGGGACAGTGCTAAAAACAACTGATGGTGGTCAGGTATGGGAAAAATTATCCACTGATACACGTGTTGCTTTGTTAGGTGTATCCTTCGTAGACGAAAATCACGGTTGGGCATGTGGTGATGGTGGATTCGTGATGCATACCGACAACGGCGGTGTCTCTTGGCAGTCTCAAGATGTTGGTACTAACAACACGATAGAAGGCATACACTTTGCGACCCCTGAAGTCGGTTGGGCTGCAGGTGGCGGTGGCACTTTACTACATACAAAGGATGGTGGTGACACTTGGGTGTTTCAAACAAGTGCAACAGTTAACACACTTGATGCTATTTCTATGCTGGATGATTCTACAGGTTGGGCAGTTGGTGCTGGTGGTGCTGTTGTGGCTACCTCAGATGGAATGAATTGGGAAGTTCAACAGAGTAATGTGCCAAATTCAAATGGTATGCCTGAACCGATCTGGGATGTACATTTTTTTGATATGAATATAGGGATCGCAGCGGCTGAATTCGGTGTGATTCTAAGGACTATAGATGGCGGTGCGACATGGACTCCGCTTGATTATCGACCCGTTGCTTCACGTCTACAAGGTGTCCACATGTTAAGTGCTACAGAGGCATGGGTAGTTGGTGATAAGGCAACAATTCTACACACAACTGATGGTGGAGAAACTTGGGATGTTATCTCTAACGCAAACGAACTGCGTGCTGTACATTTCAAAAACGATAGACTCGGTTGGGCAGTCGGTTTAGCAGGATGCGTTATCCACACAACTGATGGTGGTAATACATGGTTGCCACAAAACAGTGGTGATGTATTTGAACTATTTGGTGTAGGTTTTGTTGATGAAAATCGAGGTTACATCGTTGGTAGCAATGCAGCATTACTTGAGACACTTGATGGTGGAAAAAATTGGAAAAGTGTAAGTGATCCTGGTGACGAAGGACACGGTAGAGCCGCACGCATAAAGTTTGGTGGTGAGATGAGTTGGAAAAGTGCGATGGCATGTTATGCCATGAGTTTTGGAACCTTAAATAATGCTTGGGCAGTAGGTGAAACAGGTAAAGTGATGTATACATCAGATGGTGGAAATACTTGGAATGGTGTTGACATAGATCCCGGTTATACTGGTGCAGGTTTCAACAATCTATTTGGGGTTCATTTTATTGATGCTGATGTCGGTTGGATTGTCGGTTTTGGAGGCACAATTGCCCAAACAAATGATGGCGGAATGACTTGGAAACTTACCAGTGGATTCGCTGAATTGCAAGATGTGTTTGCGATCAATCCCGAAAATGCATGGGTAGCTGGAAATCAAGGTACAATTATGGTTACTACTGACGGTGGAAATACTTGGATTGATCAAACTGTACCCACACAAGATAACATAAACGCAATTCTCTTTATTTCTGAAAAAGAAGGATGGGCTGTTGGCGATAATGGTGTCATCCTATATACACCAGATGGTGGGGTAACTTGGTTAAAGTACAATTCTCCGACGACGAATAACCTAAGAGATATTGTGGCATCCCCAAATGGAACATTATGGATCATCGGTGATTCTACCACAATCCTGCGCTATTAATTGATACTAATAATTCGAGAAGTTTGATATTTAGTTCAATTTCAATTTGAAAAATTCTATATGTTCTCCTGATAAACACGAGATTCAATTTGCATGCTTGTGGAGGATATCCCAATATGAATTCATTTCGGTTCCATTACTCAATTTGGGTTGGAACCATTTTACTACTTGTGCTAACAATAAATAGTTATCCTGAAGAGCACAAAGTGTATAATCTTGAAGATAGTTTAGAAATAGCAAAACAGAACAATCTCTCTATCCAGTCTGCAGAACAGGTCTTGAAATCTGCGAAGTCTCAAATTGGTATCGCCCGTGCTTCACTGTTGCCGCGTCTAATAGCAAATGGCAACTATACCTATTTTAAAGATGTACAAAAATCTGTTATTTCTGCTGAAGGGAGTTTTGGGTTTCCATCTCCTGGTGGTGAAATGGATGCAATGTCTATGCCAAGTGTAGATAATGAAGCAGAACTAATTGAATTGGAATTTGGAGCACATCATAATGTTCAAGGGACTGTCAGTTTAACTCAACCAATCTTTGCATGGGGTCGCCACTACTACGGGTACCAAGCTGCGAAACTACAATACCAAGCATCCGAAAAAGAACTGGATGCAGCCTATGAAAAACTTAGATTAGATGTTTATGAGGCATTTTATCGTGTACTAATTGCTCAAGAATTTGTAAAGGTTGCTAACCAGAGCGTTGACCTTGTGAAGAAACAACTCCAAATCGCTGAAGAGTCATTTGTTGCTGGAGTGACTACAAATTTTGATGTACTTCGAGCAAAGGTGCAACTTGCTAATGCTGAGTCTCAATTAATTAGAGCAAAAAATGGTGTTATTACAGCAAAAAATGCATTTAAAACACTACTGAATATACCTCTAATTGAACAGGTTGAAGTTAGTGGGTCCTTTAAGATACCTGAAGTAGAATTCAAACTTGATGCACTCATAAAGATTGCACAAGACAATCGGTCTGAACTTAGCCGTTCACGACTCAACGAACAAGCTGGTGAGAAACAGTTGAGTGTATCTAAGACTCGTCACCTACCGGATCTTTCCTTTTTCTCAAATTATCAAATTTCACATAACGAAAGACTCACAGAAATGAATCGCATCTGGAGTTTAGGGTTACAAGTAAATATACCAATTTTTGATGGGTTTGTATCTCGTGCTGGGGTCAAACAGAGTGAGTCTATTCTAAAGCAACTGCAATTAGGTACACAACAGGTTGTATCCGCAGTTGAATTTGAAGTGCGAAACGCCTATCTTAGTTTACTTGAGGCAAAAACAATAATTGATGTACAGCGTGAGACGATTTCTCAAGCAGAAGAAAGTGTTAGAATAGCAACTATTCAATTTGAAAACGGATTGATAACAACCGTTGAACTGACTGATACACAACTGGCACTGATGCAGGCGAAAGTTAATCGTCTACAAGCCCAACACGACTATGTCATTAGTCTGGCAAGACTTGAAAAAGCCATTGGACAGAAAGTACAATAAACACGTAATAATTTGAAATGTATTATACCATAGTCCAACATCTCATGTATTGAAGGAGTATTTCACAATTGAAAAAGATTTTGATTCCTATTACCATAATTATAGTAGTAGCAATTATTGCAATGTTCCGACTACTAAAACCTGAAAAGACTGATATTGAAGCAGAAATTGGGTCTAATGTTGCTAAACCCGTAGAAATATATAAAGCAAAAAGAGGAGAAATTCGTTCTGAGTTGCAGCTATCTGGAACAATTGAAGCAAAATCTCGTGTCAATGTTATACCCAAAATCTCAGGTCGTATCATATCTCTGTCTGTAACTGAAGGTGAGCGAGTAAATAAAGGGGATTCCCTTGCTGTTATTGAGCATGAAGAGTTGGATCTTGCAGTACAACAAGCAAAGGCTGCATTGGAATCTGCAGAAGCATTTTATTCTCAAGCACAACGGTTAGCTGAAATCAAAGTCCGAACACAAGTTGCACAAGCAGCGGCACAACTAAAAGCAGCAGAAGTTTCACTCCAACAGGTAAAAGAACTGGCTGAACTTAGAACAGTCACACAAATAGATCAAGCAGAAGCAGGTTTAAGATCACTAATTGCTAATTTGGAAAAGATAAAGAATGGTGCTCGTGATGAGGATCGTCGTCAAGCAGAAGCAGGTGTAAATCAAGCAAAAGCAAACCTAATCAATGCCGAAAACAATTTTGCACGTATGGAACAACTATACATAAATGGTGCAATTAGCAAACAATCATTTGAAAACAGTAAAACTCAATTAGATATAGTCAAAGCACAGCATAAAATCTCCTCTGAACAACTTCAACTCATTAATAATGGTGCACGTGAGGAAGATATCCGTTCAATGGAAGCGCAGGTTGAACAGGCAAAAGCTGCACTCAAACTCGCTAAAGCACAGGCTTCTACAAAGACATGGGAAAAAGATATTGCCCTTGCACAAACTCAAGTCCAAACAGCGAAGGCAAGTTTAAATTCCGTTGAAGCGTTAGAAGATGCAAAAAGCTGGGAAGCAGAAATAATCTCTGCCAAAACCACACAAACACAAGCAAGTATTGCCCTAAAACTCGCGCAGAAGAGATTAAGGGATGCTACAATTGCAGCACCTATATCAGGTGTTGTATCACAACGACATTTAGATTTAGGTGGAATGGCAGTGCCAACAGCACCATTATTTGAAATTGTGGATATTGATACCGTGTTAGCTTCTACCGAAGTTATTGAAGGACAATTAAGCCAATTGTCATTGAATCAGCAGGCAACAATTAGTATAGACGGGATCCACACTCCCATGTCAGCCCTTATAACATATATCAGTCCGACATTGCAGCCTATTCAGCGTACAGCTAAAGTAGAATTTCACATAGATAATACAGAGGGCATATTAAAACCAGGTATGTTTGCAAAAGTTACTGTCCCAGTTAAAGTACATAAAGATACTATTTTGGTTCCCCGCACTTCACTTATAGAAGATGCATTGACAAAAATGCAGAATATATTTGTCGTAGAATCAGGTGTAAGCCGACGTCGTCCCGTAGAAGTAGGTCTTTCCCGTGGAGGAGAAGTAGAAATACTAAACGGACTAAATGAAGGTGAATCAGTGATTGTCGCTGGCCAACATTCATTGAAAGTTGGGGAAAATGTTACTGTTGTAAACCCTTGAAGTAAAACTTATATATAACTGCTACTGAAAAATGTAACCTATATATGCAAGTTGAACAGATACATGGTCCAAAAATTAAACCATTACAAGTTGTTGAACTTGAATATTTATTGCAAAGTGATTCTTATTCAGTTTTCGGTCCGAATGGTTTACAAAAGGAAGGAAAGGTAATAGTTACACGCTCCCCAGCAAGACTCGACATAATGGGTGGGATTGCAGATTACTGTGGTTCAAATGTATTTGAAATGCCGTTAAATCGTGCAGCTGTTGCAGCATGTCAGGCACGAGAAGACAACAATCTCTATGCCTTGACATTACAGATAAATACAGAATTAAAACCAAGTTTTCAGATGCTGCTTGATGATTTTTATGAGGATGGCAAGCTGAAAACGTATTCACAAACAAAGGAAATCTTTAGTGAAGATTCACGAACCACTTGGGCAGGATATATTCTTGGGTGTTTTTTTACCTTATTGAAAGAAAAAAAGATTGAAAAGTTCCCACATGGTGCATCGATTGTTATCAAGAGTGATATTCCAATGGGGGCTGGTATCGCATCTTCAGCGGCAATTGAAGTTGCTTCGTTAACTGCACTTAATCAACTCTATGATTTGCAATTGGACGCAATAGAAATTGCAAGACTTGCGCAAATTGTCGAAAATCGTATAGTTGGTGCACCATGCGGGATAATGGATCAAATAACTTCTTCAGCTGGAACAAAAGACAAAATAATTTCTATTCTCTGCCAACCTGATAAAATCGTTGAATATGTTGATTGTCCGCAAAACGTAAGTTTTATCGGTATCCACAGTAAAGTTGCACGAAGCACGAAAAGTACAGCATATATTGATACCCGCACGGCAGCCTTTATGGGTCTTTCAATATTAAAAAAAGAACTCGGTTGGGAGAAGTTGAATGACAACTACTTATGCAACATTTCAGTTCAAGAATTTCTTGAAAATTGTGAATCATTTTTACCAAATCAGATTAAAGGCAGTGATTTTCTTGAAATATACGGAGATACTGATGATCCTGTTACCCAGGTAATACCTGAAAAAGTATATGCCGTTAGAGATCGAGTGACCCATCCAATATATGAAAACGAACGAGTAAAACTATTCATAAATGCTATTAAGAACGCAGATAAATTCCCTGAACGTGCACCTACATTTCTCAAGATAGCCGGAGAACTGATGTATGAATCGAATACAAGTTATCGCGAATTTGCAGCACTCGGTTGTCCTGAAATTGATGGAATTGTAGAAATCGCCAAAAAAATTGGTGAACAGGGAGGGGTTTACGGTGCAAAGATTACAGGTGGTGGTGAAGGTGGCACTGTTGCTCTTTTATGTTATGGTGATGTATCTACGTCATTGACACAGATTATCTCCGCATATAAATTAGCATGGGGAATAGAGACTGAAATATTCAGCGGATCCTCACCCGGTGCCTATGAATTTGGTCATATTGAGTGGGTATTGAAGGAGAGAGAACCACTACAACACTTTTAATTGAAGAAAAGGATGTTGTCATCCATCAAAACAAGTACATCCTTTTATTCGTGAGGTGTTTTTACCGATAGACTTCCAAAACCTTACAGCAATTACAACGATTGGAATACCTCTGTGCAGAATTTAAGTGAACACGACAACAATCGGGATTTCGGTGTAACTTGGCGTGCGATCCTTATCGCTATGTTATTAATCCCACCCAATGTTTTCTGGATCATTGAAGTTGAGTGTGTATGGCACTCTGGACATCCTACCACGATTTCCCTGTTTTGGAATGTAGTTCTCAACATCTTTTTTCTGATCCTTCTGAATTTGTTCCTGAAAAAAGTAGCACCCCGATCAGCATTAACACAGGGTGAGATGATCACCATCTATGCAATGCTTTCCATAGCATCGGGACTTGCAGGGCACGATATGCTGGCACTTACAATTCCTGCACTTCCACATGCATTTTGGTTTGCCACAATAGAGAACGATTGGGCAGATACTTTCCACAGTTATATTCCACAACACCTTGTCGTATCTGATAAAGATATTCTTCGGGGTTTCTACGAAGGTGACACGCCATTTTATAATGCACAGATAGGTGGTGCATGGATAATGCCCACATTATGGTGGACATCCTTTATCTTGGCACTCGGTGCTATCATGATCTGTCTAAATGTCCTAATCCGAAAACAGTGGACGGAACATGAAAAATTAGCATATCCAATTATACAACTGCCAATGGCAATAACAGAAGGGGGTGGTAGAGCACAACTCTTCCGAAACCGTTTACTATGGTACGGTTTTATTGCTGCTGCATTGTTAAATGTGTGGCACGGGTTAGCACACTTTTTCCCCATCCTTCCTGATTTTAGCGTTAGACACAATGCAAGGAATTGGGGGGCATTCTTCACTGAAAAACCATGGAATGCTGTTGGGAACATACCAGTACCGTTATATCCATTTGTAATAGGATTGGGCTTCCTATTGCCACTTGACCTATCTTTTTCTCTATGGTTTTTCTATCTGTTCGAGAAAATACAACGTGTATTCGGTAGTGCAGTTGGTATACCTGCTCCATTTCCATATAGTAGTGAACAATCAATCGGTGGTTGGATGGCAATTTTTGGCATTGCACTCTGGGTTACACGAAAACATATAATGAAAGTGTGCCGTACCATCTTTGGTATTTCAGGAGGAATTGACGATTCAGAAGAACCAATCCGGTATAGGACAGCATTTATCCTAATTATTCTGGCAAGTCTATATATCATCTGGTTCTGTCTGAAGGCTGGGATGACACTTGCTATTATACTTCCATTCTTCGGCTTTTTCTATGCAATCTCTATCGGTATCACTCGCGTTCGTGCTGAACTTGGACCACCGGCACATGAAATGGCAGGAATGTGTAATGCCCAACAATTCTTGGTTAATATTTTAGGGACGCGTCGAATTGGTCCTAACAATCTAACAGTATTTCCTTTTTTCTGGTTTTTCAGTGGTCGAGGGTATCGTGAACATATTATGCCGCATCAACTTGAAGCCTTTAAAATGGCTGAACGTGCAAATATGAACACGAAACGGTTAGTTTTGGCAATGTTAATTGCTGTTGTGCTCGGTTCACTATCAGCATTCTGGGCAACACTCAGTGAACTTTATCGACTCGGAGGTGCAGTTACAGGTGCTGGTGGGGGTATAGGTCCATCTGTCGGACATATTGGTCAATTTGGATGGCTTGCTGGTTTATTCGCTTATCCGCGAGACCCGAATGTTCCAGCAATGAGTTTCATGGCAGGTGGTATGGGGTTTACTTTCCTACTAATGTTTATGAGGATGCGTTTTATTTGGTGGCCCCTACACCCAGCGGGATATCCAATTTCCATGACATTCGGTGTAGGTTATTTTTGGAGTTGTCTCGTGATTAGCACATTTCTTAAGTGGATGGCACTCCGTTTTGGAGGTCCAAGCACATATCGAAAAATGATATTCTTCTTCTTTGGAGTAATTCTTGGTGAATACTGCGTAGGCGCGTTCTGGAGTGTCCTTAGTGTCATTATCCGTGAACCGATTTACGATTTTGCACCAGGATAATATACATTATGAAAATACACTTGGTTAATTGCGTAATAATTCTTACATGTTGTTTCCTGCCCCTAAAAGTCTTCGCTGCAGATGAGGGGGCACATGCCGCAGACTTCCTCAGTCACGGGGTTGGTGCTCGTGCACTTGGAATGGGTAGTGCATTTGTAGCAATTGCCGATGATGCAACTGCTACATATTGGAATCCTGCAGGTTTAACAAAAGTAAAAAAACATAGTTTTTCTACTATGTATTCTGACACATTTCGTACAGGTGATGGTGGTTTTCTCAGTCAAGGATTAGTCAGTTATAATTTCGTTAACTATGTCCATCAAATTGAAGAAATCGGAAGTATCGGACTGAGTTGGATTCGACTTGGAATTGACGATATTCCCCGCACTACTTTTATTGATATTGATAATAATGGTAGACTTGGAGATTATCAAGACAAAAATGGCAACGGTGTGAAAGATGACGGTGAACCATATATAGATAGACCTACTGTTGCAGATTATTTTAGTAATACGGATAACGCATTGTTAATTTCCTATGCCCGTCAAATCCATTCAATTGTTGCAGTCGGAGGTAACCTTAAACTTCTCAGCCAGTCAATATATGATTACACAGGGAGAGGATTTGGTATTGACATCGGTTTTATTCTATCTCCATATAAAGGCTTGAGAATAGGCACATTGCTTTTGGATGCCACAGGTACACAAATTCGATGGGACACAGCGGATAATCCGGCATTCACACGTGGACGAAGGTTGCGTTTTGGTAGTGCATATCAATTTACTTTTACAAGTTTCGGCAAAGGAAGTATCGGTTTAGATTTTGAAACAGACCAAGGTGACTTAGAAGCAAATACAGAGAATGAAACTAATTCCAACAATGATAATTCTGATCATTCAGAGAACGAAGATACTACAGTCTCAGGTGGAGGTATTCTGTTACGGATTGGTGCGGAATATATACTTTTTGATACTCTTGCCTTACGGTGTGGTTGGAACGGACATGGAATCTCTATTGGATCGGGTGTTAAATTGCGAGTTAGTAGTATGACGTTTTTTGTTGACTACGCATTTAATACACATACATTAGGTGGATCACAACGAATCTCTGTCTCTGGACAATTTTAATCTTTATACATATAAAATATCTAATAATAACTTAAAATAATTTTATTATTGTTGACGAAAATGGGTTTCCATTCAGGTAGTATCAATCGTAATGTATGTGCATCAAATGAAAAACCTGAGATTGACTCAATATCAAGTCAAATAACCGGAATAACAACATTAATATCCGCAATTATAAATTATGAAAATTAGCATTGTGGAGGAGTGAATGAAAACACACATACTTGATGGTCGTTTAATTATTTTCTTTTGTATTGTTTGTTGTTTAGTGTCAAATGTGGTATATGCTAAGGATCACTCTCTTGCTGAACAGATCTTTGAAAGACATAAGTCTACTTTACAAGATAATGAAGTACAAAATGTCCTTCCTGATGTCTTGAAAGAATATAAAGAGTCTGAAACTCAAGCGAAATTGACCGAGGATAGCTTAAAGCAGATAGTAGCGAATCCAGAAAGCATAAAAGAATTAATACCTGCAATAGACGAGAAATTTATTCCTCTTCTAAATGGCAATAGTGGTGTCCAAGCATTATTCAATGACGCTGACTTCCACACTTTGCTTCAAGATGTCAATGCAATCGCAGAACTAACGAGACTTATCAAAGCGGGTTGGTTAGAACTCAGAATGAGAAATATAATCACTCCGCTGCTTTTGCTTATAATAATTGTGGCACTTTTCACACTTGGCAAAGGGGCGGACTTTCTGGTAGATGAGGCGGTTGCACTTTCAACGCAATGGGGTTTAGGAAAAGCAGTTATCGGTGCAACAATAGTAAGTATTGGGACAACAACTCCAGAAGCTGCAGTTTCTGTGTTGTCAGCAATCCAAGGAAAACCTGGACTTGCTCTTGGAAATGCAGTCGGTTCAATTATATGTGATACAGGACTTATTTTAGGATTAGCATCATTGATTGCTCCGTTGTCATTCAATCGTCAGTTAGCATCCCGCCTCTCTAACGTTCAGGTGAGTGCCGGCATTCTGCTGGTATTAGCTTGTTTACCGTGGACATCTCCTATGAAAGCTTTTACTCAAGGTGGGGTGCTTCCACAATTTATAGGATTCGTTTTTGTTGTTCTTTTAGGATTATATATATGGCAATCTATCCGTTGGGCAGGTTCAACAACACCAGAGCCAGAAGATGAAAGTAATGCTGAGTCAGAGGCATCTAATACGTTTGGAACCCTTCTAAAACTCATCGGTGCCATGGCGGTTGTTGTCATTTCTGCACAATTTCTTATTCCTGCAGTAAGCATCCTTGCTACAAGGTTTAAAGTTCCAGATTCAATTATCTCGCTAACGTTGGTTGCATTTGGCACTTCGCTCCCAGAGCTCGTCACCGCAGTTACTGCAGTTAGACGTGGACATGGTGAGTTAGCAGTTGGGAACATCATCGGTGCGGATATTCTCAACGTACTCTTTGTTGCGGGAGTTTCTGCTGCAGCGACGGACGGTGGTTTAGTCGCAGAAGCACATTTCTTCCAATTCGCATTTCCAGCAATGCTGTTTATCTTGATTGTTTTTCGTATTGGTATTTTCGTTTCAGGGAGCCAGCTAAAACGACCCTTTGGTGTTATATTAGTAGCAGTCTGGCTTTTAGTAATTATCCTCAGTGGTATTTTGGGTATAGATGCGCATTAACTTTATGTATATTATAGTTATACCTGTCTGAATCATACATTTCATATAATTGATTCAGACAAAGTGTATTCTTGATTAATCAGCGTATAAAGTATCAACACAACAATCCATAATCCTAACAGAATCTATTTGGCAGACTACTAAATAATTGTCCTTCCCTTTCCAGACTAATCGGATTATACAAAGAATCTTGATTATCTGAGATTCTCAACACGTCAGTATATCCTCCCATATTACACCAAACTTCTTTGGTTTAGAATATCAATTTGTGCATCCAAATCCTCGTAACTGTACAATTCAAATTCGAAATTCTGATTATCAACAAATCACTCATAAAAGAAGGACTCCCTATTAGAATGCATAAAACAATGTTTACAATTATATCCATTTTGCTTTTAATTCTGGTATTAACCCCAAACCTTTTTGCTCAAGACTATAACAAATGGGGTCTACCTGCAGGAGCGAAAGCACGTCTCGGTAAAGGTTCCATTAGTGAGATTTCATTTTCTCCAGATGGCAAACGTATAGCAGTTGCGAGTAGTATTGGAATTTGGATTTATGATGCACATACAGGTGAAGAACTCGATCTACTAAGAGGTGACACACCTACTGTCAGAAGTGTATCTTTCAGTCCAGATGGTTTCACATTAGCAAGTACAATAGGGTTTAATACAATCATTTTGTGGGATGCTCGGACTGGAACTCAACTACGAACATTGAAAGGACATACAAGGGCTGTCTTCAGCATTGTATTCAGTCCAGATAGTAAGACTCTTGCAAGTAGTAGTGATGACAAAACTGTTCGTTTGTGGGATGTGAGATCCGGGACAACTCTAAAAATATTGACTGGACATACGGATAGAGCATGGCATGTCGCGTATAGTCCAGATGGAACTAAAGTCGCATGTGCAAGTTGGGATACTACGGTACGAGTGTGGGATGTTCAAACCGGTAAATCTCTTCATGTAATAAAAGGACATACTGAATTTGTACGGTGCGTAGCCTTCAGTCCGGATAGTATGACACTTGTTAGTGCCAGCTATGATGAAACTGTTCGTTTCTGGGATGTGTCAACTGGGAAACATCTTAGAACACTGAAAGAGCATACGGATACGGTCTGGATGGTAGCCTTCACCCCGGATGGTAAAACACTTGCGACTGGATCTTATGATAACACGATTCGTCTGTGGGATGTGAAGACAGGTAAATCTAATCGGACTATCACTGGACATAGATCAAGGGTTAAAACCGTATCCTTCAGTCCTGATGGAAAGACCCTCGTAAGTGGAAGTTGTGATGGAACCGTTCGTATGTGGAATACAGAAACTGGGAAGCAACTTTGGAAAAGAAATGGACATCCCGATTATGTTTGGACAGTATCCTACAGTCCGGATGGTAAAACACTCGCAAGTGGCGGGTGTAGAGATTCTGAAATTCGCTTGTGGGATGTGCAAACAGGAACTCTTAAGGGGACATTAACTGGACATATAAAGAGAGTTGATAGCATTGCATACAATACAGATGGCAAGATACTGGCGAGTGGTAGTGTTGACACTACTATTCGTCTGTGGGATGTACAGACAGGTACATCTATACGAACATTAAATGGACATACTAATGTAGTAAAATCCGTTGCCTTCAGTCCAAGTGGTAAAACTCTGGCAAGTGGAGCCTATGACAGTACCGTTCAATTGTGGGATATACAAACTGGTGTGTCTTTAAGAACGTTTAAAGGTCATGCTAACGGTGTCACTTCTGTGGTGTACAGTCCAGATGGTACGACACTTGCAAGTGCAAGTTTGGATAATACAGTTTGTTTGTGGGATGTACAGACTGGCAAACATCTTCGGTCACTGGAGCAACATCAGAACTTGGTATATTGCGTGGTATTCAGTCTGGATGGAAAGACACTTGCCAGTTCAGATGAGAACAATATGATAATTCTCTGGGATGTCGAGTCTGACAGGACTATTCGTACCCTGAAAGGACACACAAACGATGTCAGAAGTCTATCATTAAGTCCAGATGGCAAGACACTTGCAAGCGGTAGTAGAGATACTTCTTTACGATTATGGAATGTTGAAACAGGTGCACTCCTTTGGACATTTACTGGACATACCGATGCTATCAACAGTGTTGTATTCAGTCCGGATGGTAACACAATCGCAACTGGAAGTTTTGACGGTACTGTACTTCTATGGGAAATAAAGATAAAAGGTTTGGATTAGATAGTTGATGCATATTACCCTATATAGTCTAATCAATAATAATCAAAGGAACTCGCATATCGGTGGAGTTTATCCTTGATTTACTCGCTTCTGACGTGGGTGAAGAAGAAATTCTTGAGGATTATCAACATATAACAAAAGCAGATATACATGCATGTCTGAGGTATGCCGCACGGTGTCACAGGAACGAGATATATCTTGAATTAAAGTCAGAAGCATGAAATTTGATGAGTTACGAATCCTAACTGACGAAAATATCTCTCCGAAGGTTGTAACTTTTCTTAGAATTAGATATAAAGAACAAGACTAACCTTACATGAATTTAATTGTACAATAGAAATATATTGGAGGGACGATAAACCTGTTCTACAATCGTTAAAAAGGTGGTGCTGTCAAACGAACGAACGAACGCGATACTTCATCCAATTCCTCGCGAACTGCTGCATCTAATTCCCAACCGACACCTCCAAGTGTGTCGTCCAATTGTTCAATTGTATCACTTCCGCTGATGGCAACAGTAACCTCTGGATGTGATACCACCCAAGCAACAGCAAGTTGTGCTGGCGTTTTTCCTAACTCATTTGCAAGACGTATGAGGGTAGCAATTACCGTTCCAGTTGCTCCACTCATTCTACGGTTATATTCATCTGGATATCGTCTTGCCCAGAGCGTGCCTTCAGGTGGTGGTTTATCTGGAGAATAGACCCCACTCAATAAACCGACTGATAACGGACTATAACACATCACACCAAGACCTTCCTCACGCACTAACCCAAACATCTCAGTTTCCAAATCTCTATTTAGTAAGTTATACATATTTTGAACACACATATAAGGTGTCGCGTTGATGCTATCTGCGATCCACAGTGCTTTACATACCTGCCATGACTGATGATTACAACAACCAAGATAACGCACCTTACCTGAACGGATGAGGTCGTCTAATACACGTATTGTCTCCTCTTGCGGAGTGGTATCGTCTGTCATGTGAATCAGGTAGACATCAATATGATCCGTGCCGAGTCTTGTGAGTGAACGGTCTATCTCACGCATGATGTGGTATCGTGATAATCCATAGTCGTTTGGTCCCTGTCCAATATGACTGCAAACTTTAGATGTAATCACCACATCATCACGTTTCCCTTTTATCGCTTTGCCGAGAACTATCTCTGAACGACCAATGTTGTCTCGATCATCCATTGGACCGTATACATTGGCACAATCAATAAGGTTGATGCCGCTATCAATTGCATGCTCAATCAAACGTTGGGCAGCATTCTCATCGGATTGCCCTCTGAGTCCTAATCCTAAAGCGAGTGGACTGACCTTGACACCAGCTTTACCAAAATTGACATATTCCATAATTCATCTCCTATAAATGTGCTCTTGTTAAAGTTCGTAATGAAAAAATCAGTCGATGCATATCTGCTGGTTTTGGTGCGGAAAACAACAAAGAATCATGGGTGATAGGATGTTCAAATCGAAGAGTTCGTGCATGCAATGCTTGTCGTTTAAGATGAATAAGTGCGTGTTTTATTGGCTGCGTGTCTGCATCGTTCAATGCACGTTGTTCTCCTCCATATATAGCATCGCAAGCAACAGGGTGACCAATATGCTGTAGATGTACACGAATTTGATGAAGTCGACCGGTTTCTAATGTCAGTTGTACTAACGAAAATTTGTTGTAAATTTCTAATACCTGATAATGAGTGACGGCATGCCTTCCGTTATTCAAAACAGTTGACATTCGTCTTCGATCACGACGGCTGCGTGCAATTTGTGCGTCAATTGTTCCAGTGACTTCCGTTGGAATACCGCATACAACAGCAACGTACTGCCGTGTAATCGTGTGTTTTTCAAACTGTGTTGATAACGCGCGATGGACAACATCTGTTTTGGCAACAACGAGTACCCCTGACGTATCCTTGTCTAATCTGTGGACAATACCGGGTCTCTCTACTCCACCTATACCAGACAGGTCAGAGCAGTGTGCGAGCAATGCATTGACAAGTGTTCCCTTAATTACACCGCTTGCTGGATGAACAAGCATTCCTGCTGATTTGTTGAGAACAATTAAGTCACTATCTTCATATAAAATGTCAAGTGGGATTTTCTCTGGTTGGACAGATTCTAAAGGACGGGATTCAGGAAGCGTAAGTCGAACTTGATTACCAGAACGTAGTGTCAAACTTGGTTGTTTGATAATCTTATCATTTACAGTGACAGCACCTTGACGGATTAACTTCTGTAGGTAAGATCTGGATATTCCCTCAGTCACACTGATTAGAAACCGATCTAACCGTTTTCCACTGTGTTCTGTTTGTATGTGGTAAATATACGTCTCATTTTCCATTGCTAAGAAATAGGAGACATTTATCCCGTCACAGCACCCTCAGATGCAGAAGAGACAGAGTTTGCATATTTCGCCATAACACCGCGAGTATAACGCGGTTCAGGAGGAGTCCACTTCTCAAAACGGGATTTTATTTCTGTATCGGTGAGTGTAACATCAAGTCGTCTTGCCTCAGCATCAATCACAATTTCATCGCCTTCTTGCAAAATAGCAAGTGGTCCACCTGTTGCAGCTTCAGGAGCAACATGGCAAATCATAAAGCCATGTGTCGCACCAGAAAATCTTCCATCAGTCAACAGAGCAACATCTTCACTTAATCCTGCACCGACGATTGCTGCTGTTACACCTAACATTTCACGCATACCTGGACCACCGATAGGACCTTCGTAACGTATAACAATTACATCTCCAGGTTTTATTTCTCCACCTTTTATTGCTGCGAAAGTGTCTTCTTCACGTTCAAAGATACGTGCTGGACCTCGGTGCAATGTCTTCTTCTGTCCAGCCAACTTAATAACACATCCTTCTGGCGCGAGATTACCTCTCAAGATAGCAAATCCACCTGTCGGTTTAAGTGGTGCATCTACTGCTCTGACAACCTGCTGCCCTTCAGTTTCAGTCGCTGCATTCGCTTCTTCACCGATTGTTTTACCTGTTACGGTGAGTTCATCAGTGTGGATTAATCCTGCTTCTGCAAGACGTTTTGTTAAGAACTGGATTCCACCTGCCTCATATAGATCGGTAGCAACAAATTGTCCACCAGGTTTCAGGTCAGCCAAAACCGGTGTTCTCTGGCTTATCTCATGAAAATCTTCAAGGGTCAAAGGGATTTGTGCCTCGTATGCAATTGCGAGAAGATGTAGAACTCCGTTGGTTGAACCACCGGTGGCAGCAACTGATGTAATTGCATTTTCAAGAGATTTCCGTGTGATGATTTGACTCGGACGACGATCAGCAGCCAGCATATCCATAACAAGTTGTCCAGCTTTATATGCCTCATCATCCTTTTCTTCCACGGCAGCCGGAACACTACCACTCCCCATCGGTGCTATTCCCAACATTTCAACCGCAGTAGCCATAGTATTAGCAGTAAATTGTCCCCCGCAAGCACCAGGTCCGGGACACCCTTTACTTATCAGATCATCCAATTCTTCAACAGTGATTGTTCCTTCTGCATGTTGACCGACCGCTTCAAACACGTCTTGAATCGTGACATCACGTCCTTGAAATTTACCCGGCATAATTGAGCCACCATACAGTGTAAGAGATGGTATATCTAACCGCGCTAATGCCATAACAGTGCCTGGTACAGTTTTATCACAACCGCATAATGCAACAACAGCATCAAACATATTTCCAATGGAAACTAACTCAATTGAATCGGCTACTACCTCTCGACTGATAAGCGATGTTTTCATGCCTTCAGTTCCCATTGTAATTCCGTCAGAGATACTGACAGTATTGAATTCGAGAGGTGTACCACCTGAATCTCGAATACCTTGTTTTACCTTTGCAGCCAACCGTCTCAAATGGAAGTTACAAGGTCCAATTTCAATCCAAGTATTTGCAACCCCGATAATTGGTTTGTCAAGATCTTCTGGAGATAATCCTCCATCACCAAACATTAGCATTGTACGTGCAGCGGCTCGGTCAGGTCCGTCGGTAATTACATGACTTCGGGGTTTGAGTTTATTGGACATAGTTGTGTGTCCTCCTACAATAAATAGATGCGATAGCCAAAAACAAGATGGTAGCAACCATGTTGACCACAAGAAATTATATTTCTACATTGTAAATTCATAAACAAGGTCAATGTTAGGAGCGTCTTTGAGACGTAAGATAATGGTTCCTGCTTCTTGACGGTAAGCTTCCTGATACAGGGTTTTTATTTGTGTCAGATCAAATTGATAATCTTCAGTCGGATATGCTTCACATGTATCACCGTTAGCATTATGAGAGATATAAATAGGTAACTGCACAGGAAATGATTCAAGAAACGAATTAGAAGCAACTAAAGTGAATTGGTGTGTTTCACATCCTCCGCTGTAAGATAGGTTGACATTTAATGTATCACCATCAATTGATGCGGAATTTAATGCAAATTCATCAGTTCCAAACCTATCACCAGCATCACCAATGAATACATCTCCTTCATAAGGTGAGACATCTTGAATAGTGTCATCAACAGAAACAGATGTAAGACCGTCAGGTTCATTATTCAACTGATTATTGAATTGTTGACATCCTAATATAAATAGAAGAAAAAAATACATAATCAATTTTGCGATGTTGTTATGTTTCATATTTGTCTACCTTTTGAGGTGATGTATTACTGTATTCCTATCCAACTACTAAACACACCGCCATATTTCGCAATAAGACCTGCAAAGACAACTGATACCATAGACATTAATTTTATCAGGATGTTGAGGGAAGGACCGGATGTATCTTTGAACGGGTCACCAACGGTATCGCCTACAATAGTAGCTTTGTGCTGTTCAGAGCCTTTTGCACCGTATTCATCCTCGTGCTTACCTTCTTCAATAAATTTCTTAGCGTTATCCCATGCTCCACCAGCATTTGCCATCATAATTGCAAGAACAAAACCTGTTGCTAAACCACCCGCAAGTAAACCTAATACACCACCGACATTAAATATCAAACCTACAGCAACGGGAACAACAATCGCAATAAGTGATGGGTAAATCATTTCCCGTTGTGCACCAGCAGTTGAGATACTGACACATCGAGCATAGTCGGGTTTCTCTTCACCTGTCATAATTTTGGGGTTTGCGCTAAATTGACGACGTACCTCTTCCACCATAGCACCCGCTGCTCTCCCTACAGCCTTCATTGTCAATGCACAAAAATAGAAAGCCATCACAGCACCAATGAATAGTCCGATAAGAACTTGAGGGTTCATCAGTGTAACATTATAATAGTCCATAAATTGACTAACTGTTACCTTAACCGTTTCAATGGGGGCAAGTGGTCCTTCACCGTCAATATCCAAAGTATCTATACCAGCTAAGTGGATGAGTCCATAACGTATTTCTTCAAGATAGGCTGCCAAAAGAGCGAGTGCTGTCAACGCTGCGGAACCGATTGCAAAACCTTTACCCGTTGCAGCGGTTGTATTACCAAGTGCATCTAACTGATCAGTGCGTTCTCGTACACTTTCATCAAGATTTGCCATTTCAGCATTGCCACCTGCGTTATCTGCAATTGGTCCATAAGCATCCGTAGCAAGCGTAATCCCGAGTGTTGCGAGCATACCCACTGCAGCGATACCAACGCCATATAATCCCATCAAAGGATCATTCGCTCCACCAGGTAGATAGTAACTAATAGCAACAGCAGTAATTATGGTTAAAACAGGAATTGCAGTTGATTCCATCCCAACAGCAATACCTTCAATTATGACTGTTGCGGGTCCAGTTTGTGCCTGTTTTGCAATGGCACGGGTTGGTTTATATTCATGAGAGGTGAAGATTTCAGTAACTTTACCAATAATCAATCCTGCGACAAGGCCTGTGACAATCGCACCCCACACCTGCCACTTGTTTGGTAATTCTAGGTATAGTAAAATGGGGAGTGAAGCGATAGCAATACCGAAGGCACTTCCATTGATTCCAAGATTCAAAGAACTCATCAACTGCCTCATTGAAGCCCCTTCTTTTGTCCGCACGAGATAGATACCAATAATGGAAAGAATCACTCCTATACCCGCGATAATCATTGGTGCAGAAAGGTATTTAAGCTGTAGTGCCATATTATCATGGTCTTTGGCAGCAATTGCAGCGACACCAAGTGCAGCTGTGGCAAGGATTGAACCCGCATAAGATTCGTATAGATCAGCACCCATTCCAGCAACATCACCAACGTTATCACCAACGTTATCTGCAATTACAGCAGGGTTTCGTGGATCATCTTCTGGTATTCCTGCCTCAACCTTCCCGACGAGATCCGCACCAACATCTGCTGCTTTGGTATAGATACCTCCGCCGACGCGTGCGAACAATGCTTGCGTTGAAGCTCCCATGCCAAAACTCAACATGATAACAGTAATCTGGGGAAGAGGGTTAGTTCCAGTAGGAAAAAGTTTATACAGAACAAAAAACCATACGGTAATATCGAGCAGTGCAAATCCTACAACGATCAATCCCATCACCGCACCAGCACGAAAGGCTACCTTTAAACCTTCGTCGAGTCCTTTCATCGCAGCACTTGTAGTACGGGCGGAGGCGTTGGTGGCAGTCTTCATACCCAAAAATCCACAAAGACCTGAGAAGAAACCACCTGTAAGAAAAGCAAATGGGACGACCTGATTTTGCGCTTTCAGAACAAACGCCATAAAGATGAAGATGATACAAAGGACAGCAAAAACGATTCCGACTACTTTATACTGTTGCCTAAGATATGCCATTGCACCTTCGCGAACAGATTGTGCAATTTCACGCATCGTTTCATTTCCCTCGTCCTGTTTCATCACAGAACGATAGAAATGATAAGCAAATACTAAAGCTATAAGTGAACTGATTGGGGCAATCCACCATAATGGTGGAATTGCTGGAGGAGGATCTGATTGAGCAAACGCTGTGGTGGCTAAATTCAGAATTGGTAAGTAAATTAAATATATTCTCCAATTTAACCACCTACTTTTGCATGTGATTTCACGCATTAAATACCTCTCTTTTATAAATTATTCGTAATCCCAATTAAAATATTTGAGTGCTTGTCCAACAAGATAAAGTGAACCTGAAATGCATATCAAATCATTTGTTGACGCTGACGATATTGCTTTCGTAATGGCATCTTCTGGTGTCGGACATAGTGAAGTCTTATTACATATCCCAGACCAAGTATCAAGAATCGTTTTAGCGGGAAAAACACGGGGGTTGTCTGTAACTTGTGTGGTAATCACGAAATCCGCGTTCTGTGAGACTATTTCGCCAATTGCTGTCAAATCCTTATCCTTCATAATACTAACGACAAAAATCACTTGATCATAATGAAAATAATCACGGATTGTCCTACATAATGCCTCCATTGATATTGGGGAATGTGCTCCATCAAGCAAAACAAGCGGAGACGACATAATTCGTTGAATACGTCCATACCACTGCACATTCTCAAATCCTCTATAGACACTATCTTTTGAAATGTTAAATCCTTTCTGTTTAAGACATTCAATCCCAGCGAGTGCAGTCATTGCATTTACAAACTGATGGTGTCCTAACAAAGGTGTCATGAGTTGTTGATAATGTTCTGAGCGTGTCTCCACATCAAATTGTTGTCCAATCGGAACAAAATCTGAATCCCTAACGGTATGTAAAACAGATTCGTCTTGATTATCTATAGTAAAATCATCTACATCAACTATTGGTGCATTCCGTTCGTTGGCAACTTTGTCTATAACCGCACGTGCTTCTGGATGTTGCGGTGCAAGTGCAATAGGACACCCCTGTTTAATTATTTCTGCTTTTTCGCTGGCTATCTCCCTATATGTTTTTCCTAATATAGTCGTGTGTTCTAAACCAATAGGTGTAATGACAGATACTACGGGTGAAACTACATTTGTTGCGTCAAGTCGTCCACCTAAACCCACTTCAATAACTGCAAAATCTGTTTCTTGCTCAGCGAAATAAATAAATGCAAGCGCGGTGTAAATTTCAAAAAATGAAACATGTCCGAATTCCGATTTTGAAACAGTTTCAATTGCAGGTTTGAGTTTATTAATATAGGAAGTAATTTCTGATTCTGATATAAGTTTGCCGTCAATCCGACATCTTTCTCTTGGTGTAATGAGATGTGGGGATGTATACAAACCCGTTTTATATCCTGCATGTGATAGTACTGATGCGATGACCGCTGCTGTTGACCCTTTACCTTTACTCCCCGCGACATGTATGACTTTTAATTTTTCATGTGGATTTCCAAGCAAGTTCAATAACAAAGTGATGCGATTGAGATTATAGAACCGTGCTTGACGCGCAAAGTCCACACTTCTTTCATAATCAATGAACTGTTCTATGTAAGCGAGTGTAGATTTATAGTTTCGAATTTTTGTGTTATTAGTTATATCGCACAAAGTGTACCTGAATTTAAAATTGTCAATACTAACAACAGGAATTACTTTCTAAATTGTTCTTTTTGTTACACCTTGGAGTCATCGTCCTCACTTCTTAAATATCTAACAACGACCCATAACGATATTAAGAAAACAACAAATCCTAATATATAGATTATATTACGAATGGGTTCGTAAAATATGATTTCAGATATTTCAGATGTGAAGTCACCAAAGAAGATTTGTATGAGGAAACCTGCTATTGAGCAATTTACTAATAAAAGAATCATTTGTCTTCTTTTCACTCAGTTTTCCTCCATTGATAGGTGAAATCAACGTCAACTGCACATTAATTTAGATATTCATAGATTGGGAATTGTGAACAGAATTCTGTGACTTTTTCTTTTACCTGTCGTTTGATGGACGTTTTCTGTCTATTTTCAAGAACTTCAGTAATAAAATCGGCAATCTGAATCATAGCGTCTTCTTTCATACCGCGTGTAGTAACCATTGGGGTGCCGAGTCGAAGTCCGCTTGTAGTTTTAGGTTTCCTTTTGTCAAAAGGTATAGTATTTTTATTTACAATAATTCCCGCATCTTCAAGGTGATCCGCAGCTTGCCTACCACTCAATTTCTCATATTTTGAACTCAAGTCAAGTAACATGAGATGATTCTCAGTTCCTCCACTCACCAAACGGAAACCGTTCTCAATTAACCTCTCAGCAAGTGCCTTCGCATTCTTTACGATTTGTGATTGATATATTTTAAATTCTGGTTCTCCTGCTTCCTTGAATGCAACTGCTCTTGCTGCGATAGTATGTAGAAACGGTCCCCCTTGCAAACCGGGAAACACTGCTCGGTCAATCTTAGATGCATACTCTTCTTTACACATTATCATAGCTCCACGCGGACCACGTAAGGTCTTGTGTGTCGTAGTTGTAACCACATCACTGTATGGGATAGGGTCAGGATGTACTCCTCCTGCGATAAGACCTGCAATATGTGCTATATCGGCAAGAAGATATGCTCCAACTGAATCAGCGACATCACGCCATGCTGCAAAATCAAATTGACGTGGATATGCAGTCGCTCCTACAACAATCAACTTTGGTTGATATTCTGCAGCAAGTTGAGCTACCTGCTCCATGTCAATTAATTCTGTTTCTGCATTCACCCCATAAGAAACAACATTGTAATAACGACCTGAAAAATTCACCTTATCCCCGTGGCTCAAATGTCCACCATGACTCAGTGACATCGCAAGGATTGTATCACCCGGGTCAAGTAGTGCGTGGTATGCTGCCATATTCGCTTGTGTACCTGCATGCGGTTGCACGTTCACATGCTCAGCACCAAACAGAGATTTAGCACGGTCAATCGCAAGAGATTCAACGTCATCCATAAATTCACAACCATTATAGTAACGTTCACCGGGGTATCCTTCTGCGTATTTATTGGCTAAGATACTTCCCTGAATTTCCATGACAGCGCGACTTGCATAGTTCTCGGATGGAATGAGCATCAGAGAATTCTGTTGACGTGCCAAGTCTTTGGCGGTAATTTCAACGATTTGTGGGTCAATTTCTACTAATTTTTTATTCATAATCTTTCACCGATTGCAACTTGACATCTTAAATATATGGTAAAAATCAAATTCTAACACAAAAATGACACAAATTCAAGAAAAGTTGACAACTTAGTGTCCACATGATATATTAGTGGTAACGGATTTTCGTTACTTCATACTTTCTACTCATTTCTTAATTATCTTATTATGTCTCAATTCACACATTTCAGAACCGTTTTCGTCTTTACTATCCTGTTTACATCAATCATGCTTGTTTGGGGTTGTAACTCACAAGATGAAAAACAGAAATCTCCTCCGACAGCACAAGATTCCACACCTCCTAAAGTAACCACTCCAGTTAAACCCCCGCGTCCTGAAGATTGGCACATGTTCATGAACGACTTACAATTTTCGGGAAAGAGTCCTGATAAAGTTCTAAAACCCCCTCTACAGATGTTATGGAAATTCAAAACAGGTGGACCTTTGACAGCATCACCAGTAATCGCAAACGGTATTCTGTATATCGGGTCTACTGATGGAAAAATGTATGCATTAGACGCAAAAAAGTGGGATATAAAATGGGTATATAATGCTGGTAGTTCTATCCGTTTTTCCGCTGTTGTATGGGGTGGTCGTGTATATTTCAATACTCGGAATAACAAATTTTATGCACTTGATGCTGATTCAGGAGAATTGGTATGGGACTATACATCAAAAGGTTGGATGGATTCCCCTCCTGTTGTATTTGAAGGAACTGTTTACACAGGTGCTTATCCATCGCGGATTTATATGTTGGATGCGTTCACCGGTAAACTCAAGTCGGAACGACAACGCAAAGTCACTATTAATGGTGTTGAATATGGGTGCTCAAATGGAGAGTTTCGACCAGTCTTTCCGCAAGTCAATACGAATTTATGGCGTGGTTATACCGAAGCAAGTGAGAGTTTTCCTGTCGCAGCCAATGGTTATGTCTATATTGGGGCGCGAGAGGGTAAGATTCATGCGATCAATATTACATCTAAAACAGAGGAGTGGTCATATATGGCTGCTGGACCTGTTGATGCAGCACCTGCGATCTCTGATGGTGTCCTTTATGCAGCATCCACAGATGGTTATATTTATGCATTTGGGAATGTAGTTGAAGACGCAACAGTTACTATTGAGGCGCGAAAATACGGTGTCGTCACGCGTGATAATACACCGGTATATAAAGAAAAAGATGGATCTTCACCGGTATATCTTCTGAATGATGGGACACGATTGCCGTTTGTACAAACTATTAGTAATTGGGTTCAAATAGAATTGCCTAACAAAGAGAAAGTATGGTTAGAAGAATTGTCTTTTGGTGATTTTGTTGAAACTGAAGGTGTATTGTTTAACACTAATTACTGTGATACACCTCGGACCATACACCTTATCACAGGTGCAGAATATCCCAAATGGAGTCCGGACGGAAAATTTGTTGCAATGCTAAAGAGAACTGATCTGAGTGGAAGTTATTGGAAAGCTACCGAATTATGGATTATGGATAAAAATGGTGAACAAGCAAAAAAACTATATTCCGGCCAATTTTACAATCCACATGTCTCTTGGTCTCTGGATAGCCGTTTATTAGCTCTTGAGGTAGAAGTTGACGGTGACAAATATATCTCTATAGTAGATTGGGGATTAGGTAATATTAAACGGCTTATTAGAGGAACTGCACCAACATGGTCACCATCTGCAAACAAAATAGCATTTAAACGACGAGAAAAAGGGGTTGATTATGTTTTTCGGATAAATAGTGATGGAAGCGGAGGAAGAGAAATCGCAAAAGTTCAATATAAACAATCCCGGTATGCATACACATATATACATCCACCGTCTTGGTCCGCGGATGGGAATCAGCTTGCCTTTGAGGTGTCGCAAGATCATAAAGTTGGAAACGGGACAGTTCCCTATGCTGCTATCCGAATTCAAAATGTGGAAGGTGAACGTATCAAGCAGATTGCAACACAACATCAACGTGTTCGACAGCTACGTTGGTCACCTGATGGCGCACGATTAGCTTATGTTGTTTCGGGTAGTAATCGACAGGATCCTGTCCTTGACAAACGTCTTCATATTACAGGTATCAGTGACGATACAATAAAACATCATATTCTTAAGCACACAAGTCCTGCATGGTCACCTACCGGTAACCATTTAGCATATTTAGAACGTGAAGACTGTGCAGGAATACGATGGAAAATATGGATATTTGATTTGAAGAACGGAAAGAAATATCCCATTGCACGGACTTCTATGAAACTTACATCAATTGTATGGATGCCGGATGGAAAAAGTTTGTGTCTATGGCATACATCTGATTATCTACAAGATAATGTATACAAACCGGCTGACACAAAAGGATGGATTGTGCCAATTAACATATTTTAGCAATGACTCAGTATTTTAAAATGACACCTCAAGCAAATGTAACATATCCTCCTCAGCACACTTTCTCGGATTAAATTTATGACAATGATCAAGCATTGAATCTGTAGCAAGTTTTGGTATTTTGTCCCTATCTAATCCAGCTTCACCGAGTCCGGAAGGCATATTGAGTTCAATGTTTAATGCACGTATCTCATCAATGGCAGCACAAGCAGCCTCACCCTTTGACATCCCATCAACATTTACACCTAAAGCATCAGCAACATCCGCAAACTTATCAATCACATAAGAGAGATTAAACTCCATCACATGCGGAAGTAAAATGGCATTCGCAACACCGTGTGGAATAGGTGCATCTGTTGATAACTGATGTGCAATAGAGTGAACCGCACCAAGTCCTTTCTGAAATGAAAACGCTGCCATACAAGAACCTAATAACATCTCACCTCTCGCTACAACATTCTCTCCATTGTGATATACGGTGCGTATATTTGCACCCAGCATTTTCAGAGCTTGCAACGCTATACCTTCTGCGATCGGATGATGTTTTGTCGCAACGTACGCCTCTATTCCGTGTGTGATAGCATCCATACCGGTTGCAGCCGTCAATGCCTGTGGCATCTTCACAGTTAATACGGGGTCAAGAAGTGCGATGTTTGACATATTGTAACGTGTGATAATCGCACGTTTGCGCAATCGGTCTGTCGTTTGTAATGATGTATCCGTTATAATCGCTCCCTGTGATACTTCACTCCCAGTTCCTGCAGTTGTCGGCACACATATCAATGGAGGCATATCATCGCGAATCTTATTTACCCCATCTGAATCTACATAGTAAGGTTCAAGTGGAGGAGCGTGTGTTGTAAGTAAACGAATAGCTTTTGCAGCATCCATCACACTACCACCACCAACAGCAATCACAACATCGCAATTTTCTCGCTGATAGGTATCTATACCTTGTTCAATACTTATATCTGTAGGGTTAGGTTCAATGTCAATATAAGTAGAATAGGGTATATTAGCAGATTCCAATGGTGCCAAAGCTTGACTCAATATTCCCACTTGCTGAACCCCAGCATCGCTAACGACAAGCGGTTTGTTGCAACCTAATGTGTTAAGATGCTCAGCAAGGTTTTCGATAGAACCCGCACCAAATTCAATTTGCGGAGGTGAGTAATAGTTGATAATATCTTGCTTCAAGTTTTGATTCCCTTGTTAATATAATCTGTCTTTACATTAGCATAAAATATAGCACGTTTACCGATATTATTCAACCTGTTTCTCTACATACATAAACGTTGAAATATTCCAAAACAGTCAATATAATACATAATATATCCATCCCTAATCAATAGACACAGTAATGAAACTTAAACCACGACCCGCACTCTATTTTCTCATTCCATTTCTATTTGGAATCATTATGGGTGAATGGACATCAATTCCTATCCTGTGGTTATGGCTTTTCATATTAGTATGCTTTGTGGGTAGCATCCTAACAAGAAACAAAACAAGATTCTTGTGTTATCTGTTGATACACATTGCGATTTTTACTTGTGGGATGTTGCGATTTGAAATTGCATCTGTACCGAAAATTCCTAACCATTATTTTGACCAACCTGTTAGTTTTAAGGGTGAAACAGTCTATCAGCCGGAACGTGGTAAGGAGTGGGATGCATGTGTTGCTGTGGGACAGGTTCATCTGCTATCTGATCCAGCCCAAAAAGTATCTGCAAAGTTGTTGATACGATTTGATAAGCTAATGCCACTACGTTACGGTAAACAAATAACGCTAACAGGTGATTTACGACAAGCACAAACACAAAGAAATCCTGGCGGGTTCAACTATCGTGCCTATCTTGAAAGACAAAATGTCTCAGGCATATTATATCACCAAGGTGTGATGAGAATTGGTAAACAATCAGGAATTCCACCACTACGTTGGATGGAGACACTCCGACTCAGGACTGAACAGGTTATAGACGATGCTTATGCAGGATTGAACACACAGCCTACTAACATATCTGGGTTAGAAACCACTCCTTCAAATGGTACGACATTACATGCGAAATTACTTAAAGGGATTCTGCTTGGAAAACGCGGAGATGTGCCATCTGAAACATTAGATATTTTTCGTAATAGCGGGACTTTTCATGTGTTAGCAGTGTCAGGTCTGCATGTAGGACTAATCGCTTTGTTTTGTTATCTTGCATTGTCAGCATTTCGTCGTATACCGTCAAAAGTAGTTTCTCTCCTGACTATTATTGTAGTTCTGATTTATGCCAGTTTAGTAGGATTCCGTCCATCCGTTTTCCGGGCATCACTCATGGCAATCTTGTACCTAATTGCAACGATCATAGATCGTGATGCTGATATATACAACCTTCTTGCAGTTGCAGCTTTAGCATTATTGCTATTGAACCCAATGCAGTTATGGGATGTCGGATTTCAGTTGTCGTTTGTTGCCGTGGTTTCAATTGTATATTTTGTTCCAAAAATAGAAAAAACACTACAACAATTTTGGAATTCTACTGAATCTACTCATGCGAGTATTCTACATAAATATAAGAACAAAGCACTAAAATGGTTGGTATTGTCTTATTTAGTGACATTTGCCGCGCAGATCGGCACTACACCACTCATCGCATATCATTTCTATAGAGCATATCCAATTGGTATATTAGTCGGTCCGTTTGCAGTTGGACTTGTTTCCTTGATTGTTGGTATAGGAATAGTATCAGTCTGTATTGGGTTTATTTGGCTACCACTTGCAAAAATCCTTGCCCTATTCAATCATGCACTTTTCTTTATTTTCTTAGAACTAATAAGTTTATTCGGACAGAAATGGAGTGTTATGAAAGTAACTCCCCCAACATTTGGTCTTTTTCTCATCTACATTACGTTTTGTATATGCATTACCTATTGGAAATATTTATTTAAGCATTGGCGTATGACAAGTCTGATTGGACTATCAATCCTGACAGTGTGGGTCTGGGACAGTGCTTACCTTGAGAAAGGTCGTTTATTAGAGGTAACTACGCTTGATGTTGCACAAGGAGATGCAGCCATTATCAAATTTCCAGATAGGAAAATGATGTTGATAGATGGAGGAATCCAACAAACATATTTTGATGAAAAGAAACTGAGACAGATAAACTATGATGTAGGTGAACGGATTGTTGAACCTTATTTACTTGTAAATGGTATACGTGAACTTGATTTAGTCGTACTCTCACATCCTGATCTTGACCACGGTGGTGGACTCGCATATATTCTGAAGAACTTTAAGGTTAAGCAGCTCATTGGAATTCCGGACATGGAACTTAATTCACCAACACACCAACGATTAAGGAACATTGCTATAACACATAACATTCCTTATGATTTTCCATATAAAGCTGAAATTGAATTGACACCAACCGCTAAGTTAATGCTCCTACATCCGATAGATTCTGCATCTACCGATCTATTAGATGAGAATAAGAATGATGATTCGCTGGTATTCAGACTCAGCTACGGGGAAGTAGACATCTTATTCACAGGAGATATTGAAACTAACGGTGAAATCCGTCTAATTGAGTCTCAGCAAGATTTGAGATCAGAAATTCTGAAGGTGCCACATCACGGCAGCAGAACATCAAGCAGTGCAAAGTTCATAGACTCTGTCCAACCACAGTATGCTATCTATTCACTTGGCAAAGACAACCGATATAATTTCCCACATGTGGATGTAGTAAAACGGTATCAAGAAAGAAAATGTGTGCAGCTTAGAACTGATAATCTTGGGGCAATTACATTGATAACTGATGGGACGCGCTGTTGGTTTGATTATAACGTGCCACGAGATTATAGGTAGGGAACGCATCAGTTCCCTGCCTTCAATGATAATAGCCATTGCTATTTTTTTTGTTGCAACTGACGCATTACAGCATCTATGAAATCTACATCCCATGTTCTATTCAGTTCTTGACGAATCCCTACCATGGCTTCCGCACGCTTTTCAGGAGGTATTTTTGTAAGTTGAGCGAGGATCCGTGTCGCATATTGGTTGTGCAGTTCTGCCTGTCTGCTCTCATAATACTTGCGAGCATCTTCGGATGGCAGCCGTTGTGAAAATGCCTCCCTTGTTTCTTTATCTCTATCAGTGAACAAGTCCCGATAATCCTCAATCAGCGTATCGTCCCATTCCGTTACAACATCGTTCCATGGGGTGTTATCTGGTGGTTTATTGGGATCGCTAAAGGTATTGACGGGTGTATTAGGAGTGCGTTCAATCAGTGTTGGCTCTTCGGGATCATCTTCAAAGTTTTCAGGATTCCTTCGCTTCATTTTCAACAAAAATTCCTCATTCCACTTTTGAAGATCTCTTAACTGCTGTTGATATTTCTGCTTGAGTTCAAGTGGTGATAAAGCGGGTGTGAGTTTATCTTTTTTTATTTCTTCTCTAACCCGTTTCATCTTTTCATCAAATTCTTTACGTCTAATTTTCCACTCTTCATCAGATAATTCACTCAGTTCTGCAGTGATCTCATCTGGAGACTTTACCTGCGCTGCATTCGCTTTGTGTACAGGTGTGTTTAAATACTTTTCTAATTCATCAGGATCACCTGAATAGGTTTCCCAGATAGACTTTATAGACTGACGATACCTATAATTTGCAAGCTCAACATCTGTAATTTTTGGTTTAGTTTCCGGTATTTCCTCAACCGGAGTTTCTGTGACTTTAGGAGTCTTCCTTATGATTTCATAGTTCTGTTGAAAATAAAAAATACCGATACCGCTTCCAAGTAATATGAGTATCGCTAAAGCGATGAATGCTCTACTTTTTGCCATTGTCGTATTCCTCCATATTTAACCTAAGTTGCTACCTATGTAGCACAATCTGTTAGATTGTGCCTATGGATGCGCAAACTAACAGTTTACGCTACGATTACTTGCGAAATATGATTATTACCAATTAACATGTCTATGAGAATATCTCAATTGTATTTATATGAGGGTGGTGCATAAATAACGTTCTACCGAGTCTTCTGTAGGAGCGACCTCCCGGTCGCGACCAAGAAATCAAGAAATCAACGGTATGAATGCCTAAATGGCGTTCCCCGTGTCGCTCCTACAGAATGTCAGAAGATTATGAAATAAACCGCTTTCTTTTGCATTGTTTGAAAAATAATTATGAACCACCCTCATTATATAACGGTGCTATGTTGATGTCAACATTCAGGAATTCTGAAAGTTTAGCACATTCATCTCTGATCCTGTCAATCTTGTCTGAGTCAGGTGCTTCTCCATTCAACTGTGATGCAATAAATTCCTGTGGATAGTGTGTTTTTAAATACGCCATCCTGTAAGATAACAATGAATATGTAACAGAGTGCGATTTTAGGAAAGCATATGCTTCTCCATTCAACTGTGATGCAATAAATTCCTGTGGATAGTGTGTTTTTAAATACGCCATCCTGTAAGATAACAATGAATATGTAACAGAGTGCGATTTTAGGAAAGCATATTTTCCAACAGTTTTCAGATAGTCAAGTATCTTCTCAGCATCAATTCTGGATATGCCATTTTCTGCTGCACCATCAATAAATTTTGTCCGTTGTTGATTTATTATATCTACTTTTGTTTTTCCAATTGCTTCTCGGAGGATATCAGCTTCTCCAAACGTATATCCAGCGACATCACATGCAATCTGCATTATCTGTTCCTGATAAATACATAAACCGAAAGTACTCTTGAGTGCACTTTCAACTGAAGGATGTATATATTCTATCGGTTGTAGACCGTTTTTCCTATCAATAAACTGTTGCATCAATCCACTCCGAATGGGACCGGGACGATAGAGTGCTACAATTGCAGAAAATACCTCAAAATTATCTGGTTTGAGTTGTGTAACTACTTCATACATACCAGAGGAAGTATCAAGTTGGAATAAACCAACAAGTAAACCCTCACTGATAAGAGAATAGGTTAGTTTATCCTCAAGTGGTATGTCTTCAAGTGCAATCAGGTGACCATGGTTTTCACGAATCATTTTCAAGCATTCAGCAGTGGTTGTTAGGCTTCTTAGTCCAAGTACATCGAATTTAACTATACCCACATTTTCAACAGTTTTTCCTTCAAACTGAGTCGCAACTTCCCCGTGTATATCCTTAAATAATGGTGCATAGTCGGATAGTGATCCTTTTGATATTGCTATCCCCGAAGCGTGAGTGGAGGCGTGACGTTTCATACCTTCAAGTCCCTTACTAATTTCAATTAAATCACTATATTCACTTTGTTCTGCAAAGGCTTTAAATTCCGGCACTGTTTCGATTACCTCATCTAATGTAACACTCGGTAATGGTGGTATAAGTTTAGTTAACTTATCAATGTTTTCTTTTGGAACTTCAAGAGCACGACCTACATCCTTTATTGAAGATTTTGCTCCGAATGATGCAAAAGTAGCAATTTTACCGACAGAATCATGACCATATTTATTAATTAGGTAATTTATCATGTCGTCACGAACATTATCAGCAAAGTCAATATCAATGTCTGGTGGATTTAATTTCTCAGGATTTATGAAGCGGTCAAATATACATCCGTGTTCCATTGGATTGAAACTGATAATGTCCAGTGCGTAAGAGACAAGACTACTGGCAGCCGAACCGCGTGCAGAACACAAATGTCCCTGTTCTTTTGCATAAGCTACATAATCTGCTACAATAAGAAAATAGTCTACATAACCTGCCTGCTTAATTACATTGAGTTCATATTCCAGTTGTTTGTGGATTGGATCGGAAAGATGTCCTCCTATCTTCTGTTTCAAACCATCATAACACAATTTATCAAAGTAGTTATCTTGTATGAATCCCTCAGGAACATCAAATTTGGGAATCACATTCCTGTCGTAATCAAGTATTAGATTACATCTGTTGGCGATTTCCGTAGTGTTGAATATTGTTTCAGGTGGAAATTCTTTGAATGCCTCTTGCATCTCGTCAACATTCTTAAAGTAGTAATGATTGTTAAATCGCATTCGTTGCGGATCATTGACAGTCTTTTTGGTTTTTATGCATTGAAGGATGTCATGCGTACGTTGATCGGATTCTTTTAGGTAATGACAATCGTTTGTGCCGACAATATTCAGATTAAATTCATTTGCCAGATCAACCACTATAGGATAAGTAGATAATTCGTTTTCAAGATAGTGGTTTTGAACTTCCACAAAAAGATTATCCTCACCCATAATATCTTTCAGATATAGAAGATTACGGGTTGCTTCATCCTTTTGGTTAGAACTGATCAATTTCGGTACCAATCCATTGATGCAACCAGTCAATGCAATTATGCCACTGTGATATTCACGCAGCATTTCCAAGTCAATACTGGGTTTTCTATCAAATCCTTTTGTATATCCGAGAGATGTCAATTCTAATAGATTCCGGTATCCAACTGCATCTTCTGCTAATAATGTCAAATGAAAGAGTCTATTCGTGTTATCTCCCTTTGTCTTTTCACTATTTGTTGTTACATTTACCTCACATCCGACTATAGGATTTACCCCTGCTGATTTTGCAGTGTTGTAAAATTCCCATGCACCAAACATGTTAGCATGGTCTGTGAGTGCGACGGCTGGAGAACTGTTTTCAACTGCCCACTGTATCATATCTGGTATGCGGCAAGTACTGTCTAATAAACTATATTCACTGTGGTTGTGTAGGTGAACAAATTCTGATGAATTCGAAGGTGAAATGATATTCTCTTGTTCAGGTGAATCTCCACGTTCTGTTTGTGTAGATGGAGAAGATGGTCCTTTTCTGGATTCCGACCCACTTGCTATTACTGTCACAATTACTTCATCGGTACTTTCTAAGTGATCTTTAACTACCAATCCGAAGATCGGTTGTGCAATTGGTGTTTTTTCCACGATAACTCTCATAGTTGCATCTAATTCATACATCGTATAATCTGGTGGAGAAGTAATCTTTACAATCATCCCAACGGAATCACTTAGGCTTTTTTCTTCAAGAAGTGGAGAAGTGACAGCATTCTCTGCAGCAATTTTGGCACGGTTTTTTCCACTGCCTTTTCCAATACCCATCAAAAAAGTTCCTTGATCACGTAAAACCCCTTCCAAATCATCGAATTCCAAGTTAATTTCTCCAGATGCTGTAAGGATATCGGTTATCCCATTCATACCCTGGATCAGTATTTCATCACTTTTTTCAAAGGCATCCTGCATCGGTATATCATCTTCAACTAAATCAAGTATTCGTTGGTTAGGCACCACTATGACCGCATCCGCGCAAGGTTGAGAATTGTCTTTCAGTGAAATTATACCTTGTTCCGCTTGCGATATCCGATGTTCACCTTCAGACTTAAACGGGGATGTTACAAAACATACAGTTAATGCCCCAGTTTCACGTGCCAGTGATGCTAATAGAGGTGCAATAGCTGTTCCTGTTCCTCCACCCATTCCGGCAGTAATCATAATCAACTGAGCATCAGAAACTATAGAACGGAGTTGATCTATGTTTTCAGCAGCAGCTTTCTTGCCAAGTTCCAATATGCCATCAGTTCCAGTACCACCCAGTCTATTTCTACCTATTTGCACGGTTGTTGCACCATGACAGGTACTGAGTGTATCACTATCTGTATCTACACAGTAATATTCAAAATAATTATTTTCATCATCTATCAATTGTGTTACAACCTTACATCCTGCTCCACCAACACCTATAATCTTTGATTTCGATTTTATACTATCTGATTGGTCTTTTTCAACTGACATAGTCTTCCCCTTTATAGGTTCGATTTCAAACTGTTTGCGCAGAAGTTCCCTAATCTCACTAAGTCTTGTCTTTACAGTTCCCAGCGCTAAGTTGAATTCCTCCGCTACCTCTTTGATACTAAATAAGTCAAGGTAGTACATTTTTGCGATAGAACGCACACGCTCTGGTAACTGATATACTGCTTCTTTTGCATCAGCTCGGAGTCTTTCATCATGAAAACGTTGTTCAGCATCTATATCAATCTGTTTAGCCAAATCCTCATAATCCAATATAATCTCGCTGTTACGATACCGATTAGATGCATAATATCTGTTACAAGCGGTTACAGCGATACGACGCAACCACGCGCCAAAACTCTCAGCCTTACGTAGTCCGATAATGTTTTGCCAAACTGCCATCCAGATGTCCATCATAATTTCTTCAGCATCCCGTCTTTGTCTCGAATTATCCATTACTATGTGCCAAATACGTGGACTATATCGTGCGACTAATTCTGTGAATGACGTTTCATCACGACATTGGACAAGCCGTACCAATTCTACATCTGTTAGGTTATTAGGACTTTCAAAATTATAGTGCATACATAGTTCCCATTTAGAATTTGGTAATAAGAGGGAAGAATTAGTTAAGTTGGTTTAAAAAAATGAGAAAAAACTTAGTGGTAATCCTGGTGAATTTTAAAAATCATAAGACATTATACATGTAGGGTTGACTCGGGGATTGCTAAAGGACAGAATACACTTTTGGTATTCTGCATGCTTCATACCGTTGAATTAGCCAATTTGACACTATCGGTAAAGCATTTCTTATGTGATTGCATTTGAAAGTAGAAGCATCATATCCGTACCTCATGAGTTATGATTTTTCTCTCATGAAAATGTAACCTTTTGCGCGTCACTGTGACGTTTTGAATCCAGTCAGGACAAGGAATGTGACGCGAATTTCACTTTTTTTTGGAGCTCCTTTTTTGTTCTATTTCGTTCAACATGTAAGTGTCAATTTAATGATACACCTGTCTTGGACAATCAACGTACCCATAATAATTGTTGATTTTGCATAAATTACACTTTTGGGTATATGAAGTTTGGGTTTCCGCATCCTCAAGGATCCTCAATATCTCTTAGATTATCTCAATGTGCGTCTCTATTATAAACATATGTTAATTATATAGAACTATTTTGTGTATGTCAAATAAAAAAATAGAATTTTATATTAGGTATATATTGGATTTTATATTTTAGATGTATTGTCGTATTGTTTTAAGACAGGATTGACTAAGATTTACGGAGTATCATTTCCGTGAGGAGACATCGAAACCTACAGCTGTAACAAGAACAACACCTTTGACAATATCTTGCCATGCAGTACTCATATTGGCTAAGCTCATACCATTTGTAAGACTTGCCATGACGAATGCTCCTAAAATAGCTCCGAAAACTGTCCCACGACCACCCATCAGACTTGCACCACCGATCACACATGCCGCAATAGCATCTAATTCAAGCAACCTGCCAGCACCGGGTCCAGCACTACCAAGACGGGTTGTCATAACAATACCCGCAATTGCCATCAATGCACCCATAATAGCAAATACACGTAATGTAACACTCTGAACATTAACACCTGATAAGTATGCTGCATCAGTATTGCCACCGACTGCATAAATATACCTGCCAAACCGCGTGTGATTTGATATGAAATGAAATGCGAATGCAAGTCCAAACAGAATACAGGCTGGTATTGGAATACCTCTATAGGAATTCATCACCACAACAATAGCAACAATGCTGCCACATATTGCCAAGAACTTTAATGCAATTGGAAGGATGTTCTTAAATGTCCTTTGTAATTGAGTATGTTTTAGTTGATGGACAAATATATATCCCGTAACACCAATACCTACACACATAAGTACCCATCCAAAAACCTGTGGTAGATGTGCTGTACCGATATATTTCAACCAGTTGTCAGGTAGAGCGATGGTTTCTCCTTTTGTTAAGGCTAACATTAAACCGCGATACACCAAAAATCCACCGAGTGTTACAATGAATGCCGGAATGCGTTGGTATGCCACAAGAAATCCATGTAATATACCTATAATGATTCCAATACTGATAACAATGACAAGTGTCAATGCAATTGGCAAATTCCACCAAACATGTAGAATTGCGGTTATTGCCCCTAACAATCCCGATCCAAAGCCAACTGATAGGTCAATGTTTGCCGATATTATGACAAATACCATGCCGATTGAAAGGATAGCAATGACCGCAGCTTGACGAGAAAGGTTAAATAAATTACGATACGAAAGAAACGTGCCATTAGTGAGTAGTGTGAAGATGATCCAGATACAGACGAGGGCAATTACCATCGCATACATCCGAAGATTCAGATGCTTCATCTATGAGTATACTTTCCTTCAATTAATCAGTGGCAAACAACGATCTGAAATTATTTGAGGTAATTTCACCAATTGTTTCTATGGATGTATTGCGAAGTTCGGCGATTTTTTCTGCAACTGCACGAACATAGGAAGGTTCATTACGTTTACCCCGACGGAATTGCGGAGCCAACCAAGGACAATCAGTCTCTATCAATAACCGATCTGAGGGAACTTTACTCGCAACTACTTGCATTTCTTTGGCATTGGGATAGGTAACAATGCCTCCAATTCCGATGTGAAAACCGATTTCTACACTTCTCTGCATGAGTTCAACATCACCAGTAAAACAGTGAAGGACACCTTGGATTTGTCCCTGTCGAGATTCTAAAATAGGGAGAATATCCATATACGCGTCTCGGTTATGAACAATAATTGGCATTTCAAATTCTTCTGCAATATCTAATTGTTTTTCAAAAGCATCTTTTTGTATATCTGGCGGAGAAAGATTGCGATAGTAGTCCAATCCAATCTCCCCAAGGGCAATCACTTTGGGGTGATTTAACAGTTCACGAAATGTATTCAACACATCTGGTGTCAGTTTCTTTGCATCATGCGGGTGCATACCAACGGTTGCAAATAGATTTTCATGGTTATCAGCAAGTTCAACCGCCCCAAGACTGGTTTCCAAATCAAAACCTATTATGAGGATTGTCGTTACACCTGCCTCATGTGCACGTTCTATAACAGCATCACGATCTTTGTTGAATTGATTTAGTTGAATGTGTGCATGGGAATCGATTAGCATTTTATATACTGAAGAACTACATCAAAGGTGTTCGTATAACAGTTTCAAGGGTATGAGCGCGTGGGGATTGAGAAACAAGAAAGAGAATAAGATCTGCAACATCCTCTGGTTGCGTGAGATTTTCTATCACATCATCTGGATGATTGTCGCGACGCATTTTTGTATCTACAGGACCGGGACAAACAACTGATGCTTTCACACCGTACCGTCTACCTTCGTTATTTGTCGTTTCTGTAAAACCGATCACAGCAAATTTCGAGGCACAATACGAACCTCCGTTAACATGTCCGTACTTCCCTGATACCGATGATACATTTACAATATGTCCATGTTTTTGTTCATACATGTGACTCAATACGGCTTGTGTGCACAGAAATACACCTTTAAGATTAACCGCCATAGTCAAATCCCAATCCTCTTCACGAATCTTTTCGATCGGGTTGTGTATTGCAACACCAGCATTATTGACGAGGATGTCTACCTTGCCAAATGTCTCAATTGTTTGAGTTACCAATGCCTCAACATCTGATTTGTATTGCACATCAGTTTTGACCGCTAATGCGCGTCTACCAAGTTGTTCTATTTCTTTAGCAACGGAGTTAATTTCCGTTTCTGTCCTTGCAGCAAGGACAATATCAGCACCTTCTTTTACAAATGCTAATGCTGTTGCACGTCCAATACCACGTCCAGCACCCGTAATTATTGCGATTCGGTTTCCAAGTTTCACATTTTTTCCTCATGGTAGTAGACACACTCCGTGTGCCGTTTGATTATTAATCTTTATTTTGTGTATAGGTACGTGTTAAGCATGCACAACAAACATTAACTTCCTCAATAATCCAATCCTGAAAATCCTGGTTCAGACAATAAACAAAGATACCACAAAATACTGAATAAATCGTTTCATTTCTATATCTGTGTATTTGATAGAAGTTAATCACTATGCAACCTGATATTCGGCTAATTTCTCCTTGTCAAATAAGATACCATGACCAGGACGATTCGGGGGAGAAAAGTGACCATCTTTGAGTGTCAAAGTATCGCTAAGTACAGGATCAAGTGAAGGAATATATTCAACAAAAAGCGAATGAGGCACTGCAGCAGAGAGATGTACATGCAAATCCATCAAAAAGTGTGGAGATACAGACAATCCGAAGCATTCGGCAGTATGTGCAACCTTCATCCATTCCGATATACCACCGACCCTTACAGCATCTGGTTGTAATATATCTGCTGCACCTTGCGCAATGTATTCCTTAAACACATATTTATTGTATATCGTCTCACCGATTGCGATGGGTATAGTAGTTTTCTCACGCAATGTTACATGACTATCTACATCATCCGCTTCTATAGGTTCTTCAAACCAAAAAATATCTGCATCTTCAATACGACAAGCGAGTTGAATTGCTTCCCGAGCATTCCACTTCATATTCGCATCTATCATAAGATACGGTTCTTGTCCAATGGCATTTCTAACAGCAAAGATACGTGAAACGTCTTCATGTAGACTATCTCTACCGACCTTGATCTTGATTCCTTTATATCCCTGTTCCACATATTCCACAGATTGCCTAACAAGCTCATCTTCAGTAAGGTGAAGCCAACCACCATCGGTGTTGTAGACAGGCACTGACGAACGTGCACCACCGAGTAGTTGATAGAGTGGTAACCCCGCACGCTTTGCCATCAGGTCCCACAAGGCAATATCTACAGCTGCCATTCCTAAACCTACAATTCCACCCCTACCAACCCAATGCGTATCCATCCACATACGATTCCAGATCCGATCAATATTCGATGCATCCTCTTCAAGTAGGATAGGGGTCAAATAGGCATCTATTATCTGCTTAATTGCTTCTCCACCCTTGCCGATAGTATAGGAGAATCCTGTGCCAATTACACCATCTGCATCTTCAATTTCAATGAATGGAAACTCCATAGAGACAAATGCTTGAATGGCATCAGTTCGCTGAACTTGTGGTGGTATATCGTACAGCGATGTCCGAACTGATTTTATTTTCATTGGATTGCCTACTACTTTAATTTATTTATCATTGTCTTCAAATTTTCGACACAGATACGAGAAGCTTCCTCACCTGCTTCAGAGAACGCTTTTCCACCAGGTCTGTTGAGTAAATCATCATCAATTTTGAGTGTAGGTCTCCAATGTGTTTCAAGACATAAGTGTCCTTCATAGCCATCATCAACAAAAGCCTGTAGCTGACCTTGCCAATCAATTACACCATCACCCACCGGAACAGATTCCATCTCACCGCTATCAGGATTTGGCGCGGCATCTTTAAGATGTGCATGTATCATAGTCGGTTTCATTTGATGATAGGCATCAGGATATGGCGTAACTCCATCTTTTGCGTGTGCTTCATTAGCTGGATCCCATATACCACGTATATTAGGTGAGTCGATTTCTTCAATAAACTTTGCAGTGAGTTTAGCAGTGCTAAGAGATGTCGTAGATTCGTTTTCCATACCAAGAATTATGCCTTCACCATCTATTATTTTGCGCGGTTCGTCATAAGAAGCAATTATTTCGTCCCATCGTTCAACAGTCTTACCAGTATCCCAGAAAACAAAAGTACGGATTAGATTGGTATTGAAGGCTTTTGCAGTACGAATACACCCTCTCAGGATATCAAGATGTTCTTTCCGTTCCTCTGCATTATCCATGTCACATTTGAAGAACGGAGAGGCAACACCGATTATCTCAATGTCTGTACCATCAAGTAGACGTTTCATTTGGTCTATATCATCATTAGTTAGTTGATGTGGAGGTTTATCCCATACTGAACGAATTTCTATAGAATTGAGTTTGTATTCACCGACAAAATTGACAACGGTGGCAAAGTCTTGTGATACTTCGTCACCGATAACTCCGATTTTAAACATAGTTGTATGACTCCTTAGTTACTTTTCAGATATATTAGCATAGATAAAGATAAATGGCAAATTTACAGGATTATTTAGTTATATGATTGCTCTGTTAACGAATGTTACTTAGAGTATATCATGTAGGTCGGAGCGAGCGATGCAACCTCCGACATCTTACATTCTGTAGGAGCGACCCGACGAATACCACACGCGTATTCGGCGTTGATTTGGGGGAATGCCTAAATGGCATTCATACCGTTGATTTCCCGGTCGCGATATAAGCACCTTTATCGCGACCGGAAGGTCGCTCCTACAAGAAAAAAGTCCAGAAAATTTTCCTAAATTGACACCACTGAATACCAACAGTGCATTCATAGCTAAATATACCAATATATATCCAATAAAACATTTCACTTTTTAATTTGACACCCACAAAAAGATACTATATAATTAACATATGTTTAGAGTTTAGGATTATATCGGTGACACGAGTTGAGATACGTTAGAAGGAAGTATAAACACAAATTCACCTATTGTGTAATGTTTGATTTTTGATTCTAAGGGACTGTATATGGGTTTTCTAAGTTTCATGTCTTACAAATTATGAAGGTAAGTCAAGGCAAGTAAAAAGACCAAAAAGGCGCAAAAAAAAAAAGCGAAATTCGCGTCACATTCCTTGTCCTGACTGGATTCTAAACGTCACAGGTGACGTGCAAAACGTCACAATTTATAGCACATACGGATAAACAATGTAACGGTAAAATAACAGATATAGATTTCGCTTCTCTCTACACAACCTACAAAAGATTATATAGAATTGTGAAAAATATATCCGAAAAAACCGAAATCTAAATATCCCTGAACTTGATTACAATAAATTGTATTCAATTTGAAAAAGTGCTATACTTGTATTTGTAGGTAAACAAATATCATCTGTACAAGAAAGGACCGGAACCACTATGCCTAAGAAACCAAATATACTCTACCTTATGACAGATCAGCAACGATTTGATACAGTCGGTGCACTCAATAATCCTATTATTCAGACCCCAGCACTTAATAGACTTGCGCGTGAAGGCACAAGTTTTACTTCCGCATACTGTCCTTCCCCTGTCTGTGTTGCTTCCCGATGTAGTTTCCTGCTTGGTCAGTGGCCTCATCAAACAGGTTGCACGACGAATTCAGCGATGCCACAGGAACGTGATTCATTGATGGATATATTGAACGAGGTAGGATATCAGACTCACGGTATTGGTAAGATGCACTTTACACCACAAGGACGCAAGATGTGGGGTTTTGAAACCAGAGATTTTTCTGAGGAAGGTGCTGGTCCAGACGACTTTACACAATCGCTACGGGATAATGGGTATGACCATATAATCGCTCCACATGGTGAACGTAGCGAATACTACTACATTCCACAACCGTCACAACTTCCTGAACGATTACACCATACACAGTGGGTAGGTGATAGGACATTAGAATTTCTCACACAACGCGATTCAGATAGACCTTTTTTATGTTGGTCAAGTTTTATTAAACCACATCCTCCATTTGAGTCACCTGTGCCTTGGAATAGATTATATCGTACAGTTGAAATGCCACTACCATTTCTACCTCCAGATTATGAAGAACTTCATACTTACTGGAACCGGCATCAAAATCGTTACAAATATCGCGATCAAGGTATGGACATGAACCTTCTTAGAACAATGCGAGCTGCTTACTACGCAGCTATCTCATTCATTGATTATCAGGTGGGTAGAATACTGGAATATCTTGAAGCAGAAGGTGAACTTGATAATACATTGATTCTTTACACTTCTGATCACGGAGAATTGCTTGGTGACTATAACTGTTATGGTAAACGGTCATTCCTTGATGCAGCTGCTCGGATTCCGTTATTAGTGCGATATCCAGAACGATTTGAGGCAAACAGTCAGTGTGATACACCAACCAGTCTTGTTGATGTATTACCAACGAGTCTTGGTGCTGCAGGATTAACACCAGATTCTGATCGATGTGGTACTGATTTGGCTGATATTGCACAAGGTAAATCTGACAGAGATGCAATTATTGGACAGTTGGCAAATGAAGGTAGAGGATTATATATGCTATTGACAGATACGTATAAGTATATCTATTCTGCTGCTGACCAGAAGGAATATCTATTCAGACGTTTGGATGGTAGACTTGATGAACGAAACCTTGCTGGTAATCCTGCCTATGGTCGACCACTTCGCGAATATCGTGATCGGTTGATTAACTGGTTCAGAGAAGATGGTTATGAACAACCACTTGATGGGAATAGGTGGAAGGAATTCCCAATACAGATTGAATCGGAAAATCCTGATGCAGGTCAACTTTTTCAAGATGGTCGTTCCTCAAGTGATATGTTACCGTCGGGGTATGAACCGCATATTGATCCTACCAGAGGACGCTAATATGTTTATGTCATTTTGTCCTTCAATCCATTTTTACTTTTACATCTATACCTAACATCAATCATATAGTTGTAGCAGAATGTAGTCATGTCAATCCCTCGTTTTGCAAAGAGTTCATTTTCTAAAGCTGCATGGTATGCATACAATACATATAGAAAAGGTATAAATTTCCGCACGCAACTATCCGAGATTGATGCACTAAATAATTCTCCTCGCGATACAATCTTCGCATATCAGCAAAGACGATTGAATCAACTCATTATACATGCCTACCAAACGACACCATTCTATCGTCAACACTTAAGTGGATTTGAACCAAGCCAAAACATAAGTAAAGACAACATTGACATCTCAGATATTCTTCCGCTTGAAAAACAGACCATTAGAGAACAATTGGAAGATTTGTGTTCAGAATCAGTTTCACCGAAACAACGGATTAAGAATGCTACAGGTGGATCAACTGGAACTCCATTGACGTTCTATCAAGATAGGAACTATTGGAATCAGCGTAATCTGAGCGTGTATTACTTTGACAGGTGGACGGGATGGGATTTTGGACTATCACAACTTATTATATGGGGAGCACTCGCTGATTTAGAAGAAACTGGTAATTGGAAACAGAAGTTGAATAACTATTGGCGTAATCAATTTTGGCTAAACGGATTTCAGCTTACAGAATCAGCGATGCACAATACTTTTCATAAAATGGAGAATATTAAACCGGAAACAATTCTTGCATATCCTTCGTCGTTGTACCAATATGCCAAATTTCTATCAGATAATGAATTAGAACCGAAATGTCAATTGAGAGGAATTATATCTTCAGCGGAGATGTTACATCCACATTATAGGACACTTGCTGAGACTGTATTCAATACAAAGGTATACAACAGGTATGGTGGACGGGAGGTGGGATTAATCGCTATGGAATGTGCAGAAGGACGGATGCATATCAACTGCAGAGACATATATCTCGAGATTGACAGTGAAGAACCATATAAGACACCTGGGGACATTCTTATTACACAATTAAACAACTATGCGATGCCGTTTATTCGCTACCGAATTGGAGATATTGGTCTATTGTCTGATGAGATGTGTCCGTGTGGTAACCAGTTACCTGTTTTAGGTGAACTTCTTGGACGTAGCACTGCAACATTTAGAACTAAAGATGGGGAATTAATTCACGGAGGTTATTTTACACAACAGTTCTATGACCTTGTAGGGGTGTCCCAATTTCAATTGATACAGGAATCGTTAGACCAGTGTATCCTAAAACTTGTAAGAAACGAACATTGGAATGAGGAAACAAGGACTTATATACTACAAATAATCCAGACTGCTTTGGGTTCAGATGTATCGGTACGAGTGGAAGATGTTGATGAGATTGCACTACCTAAATCGGGTAAACGTGAGTATACAATATCAAAGGTTACAGAGTTCTCGTAGTGGTTTGTTCCGATTGGTACCACTTTGCAGATATGCCAATATAAGTCCGTCAACAGGTAGGTTTTTATCTGCAACAACACCAGTGGTTTTTTCTGCTGTCATTCCTTTTGACAGTAAAAGATAAAATGTATTTTTATGCCAACCGGGTGTTGTAAAGAAATTACCTTGTCCTTTTGAGATAACAATGTCGGTATCTATGAGTGCATTGATAAATTCTGGTGTAGCTTTATAGAGGTTAGTTCCAATCGTCTTTGCCCCAGATGACATCAGATTAACGACACCGTCTCGAATCCCTTGCTGGAGTTTGGTGAATTGTGGATAATTTGTTATTTCTTGTAAATCAGCTAATGTGACATCATTGCTTGCATTGTCCACTTTGCCAACAATGCATACTTGATGTTCATATTGAATTAGGTCTTGAATCAAGGCAATATCAAAGATAATCTCTCCATCATTATCTGCAAGCCATAATATTTTTTGCGGTTTGGCATTGATGACTATTTCGGAAAATTGGTTATAACAATCAATAGCGAAAGGTGTTTCTACAGCTGCACTTAGTGCTTCTGAGAAATAGTCTGGATTTTCATTGACTTTTTGGACAACCCGTGCACTACTATAATCAATAACATTTCCAGCAACAACCAGTTTCAAGCGCGTTAACCAATTGTCATTCCAAAATTCTGGTATCAGATCAAGTGCTGTTTTTCGTGCTTTTAGTTTATCCTGATGATATGGGTTCGGGTTACCTGTATGTAGTTCCACCATCTCAAAAATCGTCCCCCACAGTTCTTCAGGTGTGAGATCTTCAATAAGATATTCCCCATTTTCACGTTTCATATCTAAAAGCATATTGACTGCATTACATACAACTTGTTGATCTTGTATATTACATGTGGCACGAGGAATCAACTCCGATGCACTATGTGAACTGACATGTTTACGTAGATTTTCCCAATCTGGTAGTCCTTTCATTTCACCGAATGTATATACTCCTGGTCTGTAATCGGTTGGAACAATTTGATTAAAAAGTGTGTTTGGAACACCTATAGGAGTCTTTGTATAGGGTACACCTAATCTTTGATTGCTTAAGTTAATCCCTGAAGGTATCACAGTTGCGTGTGCATTAATATTGGTTAACTCAACTGCTTTACCAACAGTTACACATTCAAACGTACTATTATGGATGCTACTGACAGTTGTGAGACCAGTCACTGGTTCTGCTAACGTCTTAGGTATATCATTTGATTCAATTGTTGTATCCTTTGCTGATACATTCTTCATACCAACTGAATCCCCTATGCATGTTGTTCCAGTCAATGTAACATTTTCAAGTCTACAATAATCTCCTATCTCTACACCTTTTCCAAGATGAATTCTTCCAAGCAGATAACATGCAGTGCCAATTTCAATGTCTTCCGATCCTAAAGTGATTTGTGCTGTAGGATCTACGCGTATCCCTTTTTTTACAAGTAATTCTCGTGTCTGAGCAAACAATTTCTCTTCACCTTTCAATACATTTGACCAACGGTTAACACCTGACAGAACTTCATTTCTGTAGATAAATGCGTTTGTTTTTAAACCATCTTCATAACAGAGTCGGATAAGATCAACATGGTGAAGTTCATTGTTCCGATTGGAATGTGGTTTCAATCGATCAATTCGTTCCAATAGGACACTTTTTCGTATGATAGTAATACCTGTATTGGTATATGCCTCACCGTGTTCCAAGCGTTGCGACATTTGTTCTTTTTCTGGTTCAGTCATATCATACCATTCTTTTGTACCAATTAATTTATCATCTGAATCGAAAAAGAGTCCACCTTTATCCACCACTGTATCAGGTATTTTACCACATAATGTGACATCTGCTCCAGAGATGAAATGTGAAAACAGAGTCTGTGCAAAAATTGCTTTTTCTAAGAATGGTTCATCACCGAATGCCACTCCAATCCATTCTGCATCTGACTTGCGTAGTTCTGGTATAGCTGCTTGTAATGCACCACCTGTTCCGTTCATTTCTTGTTGGATGCATGGGATAGCATTTGAACCTAACACTTGTTCAACCGATGTGCTGTCAATCATACGAGTAGACATCTCTGGGTTAATGACAACGATATCTGGACGGTTTCCGGGTAAATATCGCCGAGAGTATTGCAACATGTTTTGTGCACCGAACATTATATCTAATGTCTTGCTTAATCGTCCTGTAGGGTCAATTCGTGTTCCCTTTCCTGCTGCGAGGATTACCCATTGCGGAGTAAGGTAGTTTTCAAGGGAATCTGTGGGGAGTGAAGATAAGAAGGTTTGTATGGTTCCTGTGTTGATATCCATATCCGCAGTTACATCTTCTAATTTACAACTGATTAGTTTTTCAAGTATGGATATAACATTTTCTGGTAGGTGCGCCTTGTCAGCGTGCGCATCGCTTTTCATTTAATAAGGATCTCCTAAATCTACCATTCCGTTTATTGTAATGTATATCTGGTTATTAATGGTAGATTGATTATACGAATCATCAATAGACACACCTTAATGCACCAAGGATCTCATTAAGTGCATTAGTATCAGACAAGAGACATGCACCATCATCTTTAGAATCACCATCAGAATTAGCGTTATAGACAACAAGTCCATCACCACACAGAAACATTGTGGCAGTACCATCTTCTGTATACCATTTCAGACTTAGGCTTCCATGATTAGTCGAATTGATGACTGGAATGGGTATATCATAGTTGTAAAGTATTTCCAAAAGAAATAGCGCGTCATTATATGCTGATTCTGGTGCCAATTGTATTCTTGACTCTAATGGTATTGTATGTTCCGAGTGTTTTTGTAATTCAACTAATTCGCACCGCATGCTGTTACGAAAGGTGTTCTCACTTATGGAATGACTGTTATGTTGTAGTTGCGTCATTTTCTTCTCCTATTTTGATATTATGTATTTAGTGAGAAGATAATATCTTCTCACTTATCTATTTTAATGACACCTTCATTGTAATTTTTGCTTTAGATTACCCCAAGTAGTAGTTAACTTTCCAACGGGTTCAACAGGAAGGACTCCTGTTGCCAATTCAGCAATTTCATTTTCTGTGAGTACTCTGTCATAGATGCGAACTTCATCAATGAGGCCAACCCAAGAAGTGCCGTTATTGTCCTTTGCCCCTTTTCCCACCATAAATTTAGTGGCACCTGATATTGAACCTTCTTTAGCGTCATCATTATGAATTGGATCATCATCAAGTTCAGCATTAACGTATAGAGCAAGTTTCATACCACTTTTCCAAGTGAACACGAGGTGCTGCCACTCAGTGGTCTGCACATCACTCTTACCTTCATACGCTTGACCACCACCTGTTGTTGAGATAGCACCTTTGACAAGATTAGTGCCACCTGCAGTTGCCCAACTTGCAGCATCGTAACGTAATCCAAATATATTGTCTCCACCGTCTGGGTCTCTACCAAAGACAATGCCTCTGTCATTTGGAACTGTATCGGCTTTTACCCAAACTGAAATTGAAAAGGCTTCAAGTCCATTGATATAATCTCCGCCGTTTTCGTCAACAACAGAACCTTCGGCACCATCAAATCTTGCTGCCCCGTCAATTTTACCTTCGTTCGGTGCCCATGCGGCACTACCTAAAAGTTCACCATCGTTGTTGTTTTTACTATTATCTGAAGCTGTTTTTCCATTGGCTTCATCAAATGGATAGTAGACGATTAACCCATTTTGCAGAGTCGCTAAAGCATTAGAACAAAATGATACTGCGATGATAAGGATCAGTAGTGTTAGTGTAAGTTGGTTACGCATTTTAGATTCCTCCTTAGGTTATGGTTAAGGAAATGGTATGGTTATTAGTCAAAATTGATTTCTGTACTAGTCTCCAATATTATTGTTTAAAATTATCTCCTTTCTCAATATGGACATATAATATTTGTGTTATAGAATAATATTAGTATGTTATCATTTTGTAATTTGTATATCAATCTAATTGTTGTAATATGCGTTATTTACTATACATACTTGTATTTTAGATGAACCATGGAGTCTTTTCTAATACTTCATGAAGTTCAAATTTTTCGTTACGTTCAATAAATGCTGATGCAAATCGTGCAATGTCACGTGCGTATTTTATAGTGATAGGAGTGCCACAAAATGAACGTGTTGATGCCCAATTCAACTTTGTCAGAGAGATCAATTGCTTAGCGATAATTTTTAGATCAGGAGGATTTGAAGGATCGTAAGGTTCAGTCCATACATTAACTTCAAGAGGATGAGGGGTGCCAAGTGCCTTATGGTAAGTATTATAACCAGTAGTTGATAAATAGAATTGGTTAGGCCAACCAATCACATATTTACCGCGTTGTAAACTTCCATCTGTCTGTGGAGATGGATCATAAAATCGAACGATGTGCTTACTGTTTATCCATACAAACGTGTACTTTCCATTTGGGCGTACAGATTTTGCGGCTTCTAAAATTGCATCTCTGTCTTCAGCTGAAAACTTTGCTGAATAATGAAAATGTATTGACGGCGATTCTCGAAGATCGAGTTGTTCCAGCGTTGATCGCACGAGATCCTTGTAAAATTCGTGTCTTTCTTCGTAATTAAATGGTTTGGTGTTTCCTTGGTAAAATTTCCAGAGTCCATAATCACTGAACACATTGGCAAATGCCATGTGTCTATCTATTTTCCTATCAGGATGTTGGGTATATGATAAACCAACAAAGAAATCAGCATCCGGTAAGGCTCCAGGTAGGACCCAAGGAACTACTCCGCATTTCGCAGTAATATTGAGTGCAAGATTGTAATCTTTCCAATCAGCGTTGTTGAGTGTAGGCGTGTCTACCATTTGGACAGGTATTCCCTTAGCAAGCAAAAATTCTTTGATCGTATAGTACGGTGAATTTAGGTCAGTTATTGGGAACCGATCTTCTGGGACGTAAACAAGAAAGAGACGGTTTAAACCTTCGTTTCCTACCCATTTTGGATTTTCATGCAATAATCGTTTACATTCAATTTCATATTCTTCTATAGGAATTGGTATTATATTTGGATAAGTTAGTTTTGTCTTAAAAGTCCATTCAACACCACGATATTTATATTTTCCGTGTTTAAGTCTATCAATAAGCTGCTGCATTCCTCCACGGAAATCTGGAGTACAAATCGGGATTAACTCAATATCTTTTATATCTGGATGGTAAGAACTATATTTTGTTAATCCATCTAATATATTGGTATCAACTTGGCTATTATAAAATCGAACTGGTGGTTCATCGGATTCATGAAACACAGTGAGAGGTTCAATATCTTGTGAGGAACCGCCGGATGGTGGTATTTTTAGAGTGACTGGGACCTTTGATAACTTAAGAGTCAAGTTGTTGACTTTAACCGGAAATACCTCATCGGCAAGTTGCTGTACAATTTTGAGAGTTTTTTCGGAGCGAGTTTTTGCCGCATTTCTCTGCGAAAGCAACGCGTATTGGTTAATTTTTTCGTCTAAATTATGAGTTACATTTCGCTCTTTCAAAATCTGCTTAATTTCAACTTTTCTTAAGGATGGAATTACTTTATTATTCGGTAAATCTACTTCAGTTTTAAGATCAAAGAGTACTAACTTAGTCATTTCCGAGTCAATCTCCAAAATCTTTCCTTGCCTCCATTCTCCCGAATATTCGGCTGTAGCACGTTTGCCTATTATTTTATCAGGACTCATAAACCTGAGTAATCTGTCGACTTTCTCAACACTTTTCAACTCAACTTTGTAATCAAGACACAAATAGAGATTTTGAGCATATTCTCGAACCTGAAAAACATAAGCAGGATATATCCTTGCTATTTCTTCAACTTTCTGAGACAGAAGAAAAGTGTTGCCTTTGCGATGAGCTACAATCCTTCCAAAAGCTAAATCGTCAATGAACCATCCGTGATTTGAAAGTGCATCTTTAATCGCAGTGAGAACGTTTTTACGAAGTTCCCTGAATTCTTTCCGTGGTGATTGAGCACTTGACTGTTCAATAAGTGGAAAAAGATTAGTATATTCTTGTGTTTCTGTGACTGTTTTTAGAGTGGATTTTTCTAACCGTTCATCGAATTTACTGTAAAGTGTGACGGTGGTGTATTGATCTGTTTTGTAGTGTGGAGAGGGTAACCGAAGTTTCTCCATCTCATTATACATCTGTGTAGTTCCCTCACTTAATGATCGTACAAATGCTGATCCTTGTTCATCTTTCATCACACGCATCCATTCAACGATTTTCGGGTTACGGGGCACAGATTTAAGCGGAATATCTCCAAGGTTGAAACTATCTGGAACATGTTGGGGAATACTGCCGGGATTTGTAACAATCAGACTGTCCCTGTAAACAACACATTGAATGGGTGTGGTAACACCATAATCCCTATGAATAATGGCATTTACGAGAGCTTCATCTACTGTAATGAATGGAAATTCAGGTTCATCAATAAAACCTCCATCTTGCTTCCGTTTTGACAAAGTCCGAAAAAGAGCAGAATCTTTTAAAAAGGTGCGAAGATCACGGATGATGTTTGGTAGAGGACCATCAAAGTCTTTATCTAGAGTCATTCCTCCTCGGTTTTTCAAATCCTTTGCAGTGGAATCATATCGTAACAACCTTACAAATGCATTAGCAAAACGTTTACGTGGATTAGAAGCGAAAAATAGGTAACCAGCATTGGTAAAGGCATACTTGCCATTTTCGTCTAATATGATAACACCTTCATTTTCTAGAATATTTTCTGTACTATGATTATATAATGCTCCTTTTCTTTTTTGGATTTCATTCCTAAACTCTTCAACAACCCCTTCATCGAGTTCTTCATGATTGTAAGGACAACAGTATGACAGTTCAAAATCAACTATCTTTTTCTCACGTTTAAGCATGTCCCTGTCAAGTTGAGTTAACTGGAAATTTTGTGAACCATCTCTTCGCCAACCTTCTGGAAAATTACCAAATGTTTCGCATATTGCCTTTTCTGACCATAAAGTATATAGTAGATATAATTGGTTTCCACAATCATCTATATCTACTAATTTTGGCCAAGTTGTATGGCATATTAAAGCATCTCTAATTTTCAGGATATCTTTCATTACTTTCTCTTCTACATGCTGTATCCCTTTGATTTTGCCCTCATCAGCTATTCCAAGAATTAAAAGACCTCCTTGCCTGTTAGTGTTTGCAAATGCAGAGATAGTTTTTTTAATGGTTTCTCTCAATTTATTAATTTTCTTAACAGATTCTGTACAGACTTCCTTCCTTTCAAAATACTGACCTTCAAAACCTATAGACTTCAGAAAATCAATGTGTTGTAAAGGATTATCAAAGACATCTTTAGGAGTTGGCATTTTAGTATCCTTATGGTAACGCATTATATGAAAACTATAAACATTCAGCACTTGGTTATTTTACCACAAACTGTATGGAGATGCAAGTGTTATGATTAGCGTATTGTTATATAACACTTACATTATTGTATTGTATTAAATTACTGTAATTTCAGTTTTTACGTGTAAATATTGTCGTGAAAAGATTAAACAAAGATTGGATTAAAATAGGTATGTCTTTTATATGAAGTATATTCCGATTTTCTCATGAGAGCCAAAGGGAAAACTGAGTGTGGGGATATAGAAATCGGCGGGTACAAAGACCCGCCACAATTTATCAAAGCAACCTAAACATTACAAACATCATAAGCGTGCTGCATTGCATCGAATGCATCACCTTTTGGACTAAACTCATGACCAACATACAGATCATAGTCTGTATTTGCAATAGCACGCATAACAGCAGGATAATATATTTCCTGTTCATCATCAAGATCTCTGCGACCGGGGTTTCCTGCAGTGTGGAAATGTCCGATATATTCAATGTAATCCGTGATGTTACGGATGAGGTCACCTTCCATAATCTGCATGTGGTAGATGTCGTGAAGTAGCAGTGCCCGAGGTGAATCCACACCTTTACATACCTCAACACCCCACTCAGTTTTATCGCATTGATAATCAGGATGGTTGACTTTGCTGTTGAGAAGTTCAATACACAAATTTACGCCTTTCTCTTCAGCAGCTTTTGTAACTCGGGACATACCGGCTATTGTGTTGTCGCGACCTTCTTCATCCGATCTACCTTCACGATTACCAGAAAAACAGATTAGACCGGGTATATCGTTTTCCGCTGCGATGTCAATATTTTTGAGAATCTCATCTTCAATCCTGTCATGGTTATCAGGATTATTCAAACCAGATGGAAGTGAAGAATGTCCTACGATGATTGCAACCCGCATCCCGTGGTCACGGACAACAGGCCAGAGATCAGCAGGTAACATTTCAACTGATTTATAGCCTATCTCTGCGGCTTTTTTTATAACGTCCTCCGGCTCTCTGTCACGCCGGAAACCACCAAAACAGATGGATTGATTAATTGGCATAATATTTCTCTCTCAAAATATAATAGTTTATATGATACAAAATTTCCAAGTTTAAATGTAATATGTCCACTTTGTGTGCTTACAAGGCTTTATAGGTCAACAGCTTTACCTGTTACAAACGAAGTGCTTGCAGCGAGCATAATACGAAGTGTCTGCAGGGCATCACTATAGGGTGATAGTATTTTTGAGTCATCACCACTTTTGACAGCATCAATAAAGACACGATCTCGATCTTGTCCACCAGCCCCAGAAAGGGGTTCAGTTTCTCCTTTACGATTAGCGTTGTTCGGACCACCGACGGTAACTACGAGACCACGTGTGAAGACTTCAAGATGTACACGACCAAAACCTTCTAATGCACAGGCAGAAACGATATTTGCAACAGCACCGTTTTCGAATTCAATGTTTACCATAGTGATATCGTCAACGTCGTAGTTTTCAACATGTGTCATACTGCCACTATTTGCAACACCGTGTACTGTTTTACCATCACTACCAACCAGAAACCGACATAGATCGAAAATGTGTGTCGTCTGTTCGACGTGTTGTCCACCAGATTGGGCACGGACTCGCCACCATGGTGTTCCAGGCATTCCGCCCATCCAATAACCGAGCGCACCGAGAATTTGAGGTTGTTCCTCAAGCATCTTCTTAGCGTTCTGTGCATTTCCACCGTAACGCCAGTGATAACCTACACTTGTAATAACACCGGTCTCTTTGATATAATCATTTATTATTACAGCGGGTTCCAATTCAGAATGAATCGGTTTCTCAATGAACATTGCGATTCCTTTTTCACAAGCGATTCGCTCCTGTTCACCGTGAGCAAACGGTGGTGTGCAAATGTAAACTGCGTCCAAATCCTCTTTATCATACATGACACGAAAGTCAGAATAAGCATTTCCACCAAATTCTTCGGCACGTGCTTTTGCACGGTCTTCTGAGATATCGCACATTGCACAGAATTCAACATCTTCAAAGTTGTCTTTCAGGTTGCGCATATGAGCACCTGCCATACCACCTGTGCCTATAAAACCGAGTTTTACTTTGTCCATACCTTCTCCTTAAAATGAGTAAATTGCGGAAAAATACAATATTTTCTTATATACGAATAGTCTAACAAAAACGAACATTTATTGCAAGCAATATAAAAACCTGCTATAATTCCTAACTGCATGCTGTTATATTTTTTATTAGAAGAGGAGTGAGAAGATGGGTTTTAAATTTGGATATAGTACTTTACGTTGGCAACAACCGGATTTTGAAGAACTGTTAGTTCAACTAAAAAAAGCGGGTTGGGACGGTTGGGAGATGCGACAATCCTTAGAGTGGACCGGTACACCACGACGTATTAGAAGAATATGTGAGAATGTTGACTTGCCTGTTGCTGCAGTCACAGCTCGTGGACTACCAATTGATCAAAATTATGAACAGATGGAACTGAATAAACGCCGTATAGACTTCGCAGCAGAGGTTGGAGCGGATTGTTTCATGTTCATGGGAGCAGGAAAACCAAAAGACCGACCAGTAAATAACGATGATCTCACGAAACTTGCTGATGTTTCCGAAGAATGGGCAGAATATGCATCAAGGTACGGATTAGATGTCTGTTATCATATCCACACCAATACAACAGTAGATTCTATTGAGGATTGGGCGAAGTATATGAGTCTGTTACGTAAATGTAAACTGTGCATAGACGTTTCACATTCTGCACTTTGGGGATTTGATCCTATAGAATCAATTCGTAGATATAAGGATATCCTTGTCTATGTCCATCTTCAAGATTATTCTGGTTACACAGGTGGAGATGACAGCAATTTTGATGTAGATTGGGTTGATGTTGGTGGTGGAGATGCGATGGATTTCCCAGGTATTATGTCCACTTTAGATGAACTTGGTTATGACAGGTGGATTACTGCTTGTCCAGGGATGGTTGAAGACCGAACGGATGAAGAGCGTATGACAGAAAATCGTGAGTATCTACGGCAATTGGGATATTAGAAGAAATTGGGGATTCAATCCCTTTAAATACATTCAATAGGAGACTAAGTATATGAATGAACCTGGGGGTGAACTCCGTTCAATTCTTGCCACGGATTGTGGTAGCACTACAACAAAAGCAATTCTCATTGAAAAACGTGGTGATGAATACCAACTTATTGTCCGTGGCGAAGCACCAACTACTGTTGAAGCCCCAGTGGAGGATGTTACTGCAGGTGTAATAAATGCGATTACTGAAGTTGAGGAACTTGCAGGTCGAAAGCTTCTTGATAATGGAGTCATCATAAAACCGCAAAATGGAGATGAAGGTGTTGACATCTATATTTCAACAAGTAGTGCTGGTGGTGGATTACAGATGATGGTGGCAGGGGTTGTACGTAACCTAACAGCGGAAAGTGCAGAACGTGCAGCATTGGGTGCGGGTGCTATAGTTATGGATGTCATCGCATCAAATGACAAACGGCTCCCACATGAGAAAATTGAACGGATTCGACAGTTACGTCCCGATATGCTCCTTCTCTCAGGTGGAGTTGATGGCGGTACTACCTCCCATGTGGTGGAATTAGCGGAAATTATCGCTGCTGCACGTCCACAACCACGGCTTGGAATTGCTTATGAACTTCCACTTATTTTTGCTGGTAACAAAGATGCAAGAGAACTAATAAAGGAACGTTTGGAAGATATGATGTCTCTTGAAATAGTGGATAATTTGCGTCCTGTGTTAGAACGTGAAGATTTAATGCCAACCAGACATAAAATTCAGGACCAGTTTCTTGAACATGTTATGGCTCATGCCCCCGGATATAAGAAGCTAATTGAATGGACAGATGCACCGATAATGCCCACCCCTGGTGCGGTTGGTGAAATCATCCAAACCGTTTCGGATCAGCAAGATATACAGGTTGTAGGTGTTGATATCGGTGGTGCAACAACTGATGTGTTTTCTGTCTTCAAAAATCGTGATACAGAGGCAATTTTTAACCGAACAGTAAGTGCTAACCTTGGTATGAGTTATAGTGTATCAAATGTACTTGCTGAAGCAGGAATTGAGAATGTAATGCGATGGGTTCCTGTTGATATTGAGGTCGGAGATCTACGAAATCGTGTTAAAAATAAGATGATACGTCCTACTACGATTCCCCAAACATTACAAGAATTGGTATTGGAGCAAGCGATTGCCCGTGAAGCACTTAGATTAGCGTTTGAACAACATAAGCAGCTTGCAGTTGAATTGCGTGGTGTACAACAGCAAAGGACAATCTCAGAGGCATTTCAACAAGAAGAGAGTGGACAATCGCTTGTCAATATGATTTCATTAGACCTGATAGTTGGAAGTGGAGGTGTTTTATCCCATGCACCGCGAAGACAGCAGTCAATGCTTATGATGATTGACGCATTTCAACCTGAAGGCATAACACATCTTGCAGTTGATAGTATCTTTATGATGCCTCAACTTGGTGTTCTGGCACAAGTTAATACTGAAGCAGCCACTCATGTCTTTGAACGAGATTGTCTAATACATCTTGGAACTTGTGTCGCACCTATTGGTGTTGCGAAGGAAGGAGATAGTTGTATCTCGGTTGAAATCCACATTGAAGATAAACAGACAATCAAGGAAGATATTCCGTATGGCGAACTCCGACACTATCCACTTGGACTCGGAGAAAAAGCATCTGTAAAGGTCCTTCCAACACGTAAGTTTGACGTTGGAACTGGTCGTGGAACTCACATAGAAACTGAAGTAACGGGTGGGGTCGTCGGATTGGTTATTGATACCCGTGGCAGACCACTTGCAATACCAACAGATTCAACCCAACGTGTGACTAAATTAACCGAATGGCAAAACGCACTGGATACATATCCAAATTAATGGATCTACGTATTCTTGATAATTCTTGAATTCTGTTCTGTATGGACAAAATAATGAAACATATTAGTAAACACTATTTGTCAACATTGCTTATTATTACTTTTTCTCTTTCAATTTTAGGTAAATCTTTTGGTCAAGTGGAAGTCAACATAAAAGGTGGACCTCTTGGTGAATTGGAAGTGATGAAAGTACCAGCAGATGGCACGCAACTTAACGAAGATCATTCAGGTGCTGCGACTTGGATTCGCAATTGGTACGGTCTTGATGGTAATTATGAAAATAACGGAGGCTTCAACACTTCAGCTCCTATTGACCTAATCGCAAAAGGAACTAACCAAAGGTTGTTTCAAGAAACACTTTCAACAGTAAATGGTCTGATGAAGACCCAGAGAATTGAGATGGAATGGTCACAAAACAATGGTGGTGCTCGCAACTGGACTGTATACGAAGTTGATCCGGGTAATCAAAACAATATAGTGCGTAATGGTGTGAATACTAATTTTGATACTTATGGAATACTTGTTATCAGAGCATCTGCTACAATGCAAACTGTAATGTCCCCTGCACATGATGACTATGCCCAAATTTGGATTAACGGAGAAAAATGGTACAATAATTCACGTTGGACTGGTGGTCCTCAACAGGTTGATTACAATGTTGAGGTAGAGTTAAAAAAAGGGGCAAATGTTCTTCTATATCGCGTCGGTCAGAGTGGTGGAGCTGCATATATGAATCTTCATTTTGATGCAAAAACTCACCAGTCAGTAAAAATATATCCCTTTAATTCCAATGACCAAAAGAGTTTCTTCAATGAAATCAATAGTTTTCTCAATGTTGAGGTAGGTAGAAAACTAACAACTATTTGGGCAAATATAAAAATGAAATAGTCTTTATATCTACATAATTATGACATACTGATATGCCTTTAATTGAATAAAATACATTATTCAATTTAAAGGCATTTTTTTCTTGACAATATTATAATATTCTTTTACTATATTGAATTTGAAGTCAAAGGCAAGGATTATATAATTTATTGTGATAACAAATTATAAGTTGTTATCAATTATTTAAACATTACTGATTATTTAGATCATATATCTTTTGGAGGAAAATACTATAATGAAAATACGTTATCTTTTACTGCTTGTATTACTTGCATTACCTATTTATTTATCCACTTCAAACCTTGTTTTTGCGCAAGGTAAAGTTAATGTTGAAGGTGGTCCAATTCCAGAAGCAGAATGGATGGTTAAGGTTGCTGGAGCTGAATTAAGCGAAGACCATTCTGGTGTAGATACATGGATCACTAAGTGGTATGGACTTGATGCTAACTACATTAACAATGGTGGGTTTGGAGTGAGTGCACCAAATGACCTAATTGAGATAGGAACTGACGGTAAATTAACTCAGTTGTCCTTATCAACTGTAGTTGGATTGAATAAAACCAAAACAGTCGATGTGAATTGGCCAGACAATGGTGGTGCACGTGAGTGGACAGTCTTTGAAATAGATCCTGCGGATCCACACAACATGAATAGAGGTGGCCCCGCAGATAACTATGACTTGTATGCGATATGTGTGATTGATGCACCTAAAAATATGAAATCCGTTATGTCTCCTGCTCATGATGATCATGCGCAAATCTGGATCAATGGTGAAAAATGGTATAACAATCCAACTTGGACAGGGGCTGCACAACAAGTTGACTTCAATATTGAAGTTGATCTGAAAAAAGGGGCAAATGTTGTACTGTTCCGGTGTGGAGAAGGTGGAGGACACGGATACCTTAATCTACATTTTGACGATGATACACACGATGCAGTAGATATTTATCCTGATAAGTCGGATGACCAAGATAGCTTCCTAAAAGAAATAGCGGGTGTTTTACCAGTTGAACCCAGAGAGAAGTTAACTACCATTTGGGCAGATATAAAACGGAAATAGTAGACATATAATACAAGAACAATTATAGAAGTGTTAATTACACCCATAATTTAATGGTGGATGGTAACTATCATCCACCATTTTCTTGATGTATCCAACTACAACTTACTATTTCTTGCAATCCAGAACATCATAAAGTATAATTTCAGTATGTGGAATAAGATCATATTTTACACTCTTTCCATTATTTTTTTCCCTTTTCTTGTTGCGTGGTTTGGAAATTGGAGACATATGATGAATAGTGGTAATGAGGCATATTGGAAACAGAATTATGATGTTGCAACAGATGCATTTCATCAAGTAACATTAGATAAACCCAATTATTCAACTGCATTTTATAACTTGGGGACCGCCCTCTATAAAAATGGTAGATATCAACAAGCTGCTTCAGCATTTCAAAATGCAATTTTGAATTCAAATGTTCCAAATGAGGCTGCTGTCTATTATAACTTGGGAAATGTACAGTTTCAGTTGCGTGATTTAAAGGCTGCCATTGAATCATATAAACACTCACTCCGATTGAATCCAAATGACGTTGATGCAAAACATAATCTTGCTTTAGCTCTTGAATTGCTAAATTCACAAGAACAAAACATAACACAAAATATGGAAGGGACTCAGAAACAAGAGACTGAAAATGGTAGACCACAACAACTTTCAAATACTGAAACACAGCAATTACTTGAACAGTTAGGCAATAAAGAAAGTATTAAACGAGAAAAGATACTCAAACAAAAACTCAACACTGGATATAGGCGTGAAAAAGATTGGTAATATACAGTCTCCTCTGCTAAAGATTATATTATGTATTATTACCTTTAGCGTATTGTTGATTCTATTCAAATTAGAAGCGTATAGTAATGAGGTCAAAGTTGCAGCAGTAATCACACCACGACATATACAATTGAACGAAAAGGCTATATTAGAACTGACTATATCTGGTAATACACTGATCAATAATATTGGTGCCCCTAAATTCAATTTTTTGCCTGATTTTCTCACCGTCCCACTTCAAACTAATACTACTCCTCGTTTGGTTGAAGACAAAATTGCCGTTACAATGGCATGGGTTTATGAGCTTATACCACAAAAAATCGGTGAGATCGTTTTGTCAGATATAAGTTTTACCTATCAAGGAGTTCCCTATATAGCAAATCCTGGTAAAATTGTAGTCGGTGCAGCAGACACATATCACCATCCCTCTTCAGGTGGAATTCATAAAGTTGATGCAACTGTCAGTAATAAGAATCCATACGTAAATGAAGCGATAGAATATCGTTTTCGATACCTATATACAACTGTCCTACCTACTGAAGCATCAACAACAACATCACTTCCTAAATTCCAAGATTTTGTTGTTGATGAATTACTAAGCGAAAAAACATCAACTGTAAAATTAAACGGTGATACATTCTATGTTCAAGAATCTATAATCCGTATATATCCTCAGAATACAGGGAAGATACTTATACAACCTTCCGAATTAGAGTTACCGATTAAAGGTAGACCAAAGATATTAAAAACAGATCCGATTCCACTCAATGTTGAACCAATACCAGAATTAGGACGACCTCCACACTTCAATGGTGCTGTGGGTGAATATAGTATCACAGCACAAGTTGACAGGATGAAACTTGAAGTCCGAAAAGCCCTTACACTAACACTAAATATTTCGGGAACAGGTAATTTCAAGACTGTTAATCCTCCAAAATTGTCATCATTAAATGGATTCAGAGTTGATCCTCCAAATCAGGTAAAAACCGATACATCCGATAGTTCGATTTACACTTATGTGATTATTCCATTAAGAGCTGGTATCTTACAAATTCCAGCATTACAATATGCATACTTTAATCCACACACGAAAGACTTTCATACAACCAATACAACTCCTATCCCTATCACTGTACTACCCAATCACACTGATGTTGAGGAAATTGACTCAGATACTATACCTTGGTTGGTGTGGTTAATACTTATCTCCTTGCTTGCTTTATTGGTAATGGGAGGATACCTACTGTATAGCTTGAAATTCAAGTCACATAACGGAAATCCTCCACAAAATGCTGCTACTCGTCTTGATCAAGGAAATCCAATATTAGAGCGATTGGCTTCATTGGAGAATGTTACAGGAACTGCATCATTGGGGGAGGAAATATCAAAATTAATCAATCAATATCTCTGTGATTTACAAAATGAACCTTACCGAAAACTAAACACAACGGAAATTCAGGGAATTTGTCAACATTATAGTATTTCATTACAAATCGTTGATGATATTATAGACATTCTTAAAAAGTGTGATCATCTTAGATTTGCGCCTGTCCCACTTTCAGGTGAAGAAAGAAATGCATTAATTACCCGAACTGCGTCTGTAATACAACACATAGATGAATCTATGTCTACACGATGAAATAAGTTATAGTATTCTACATACATAACTATAAGGATAAACAAATATGATAGACTTGTTTTGGTTATTTATCCGTTGGATACATGTCCTTGCTGCTGTAATCTGGATTGGTGGTAACTTGATATTAGCAATGGTCATTGTTCCATATTTTAGAAAGAACTTGCCACCTGTTCAACGAATAAAGTTGTTGACCCATATCGGAAAACGGTTTGAACCGATTGTTTGGGGTTGTGTGATAATCCTTTTGTTTACAGGAATTGCAAATATATTCGAGGCAATAGACTTCTCTGCTTCTTTAGAATCGGAAGTAGTTTCTAATTTTATGAGGACGCTATTCATCAAACTAATGCTCTTTATTGCTTTGGTTGTTCTGACGGGTTTGCACAGTTTTGTGTACGGACCAAAATTGGCATCTGCAATTGAGACTTTAGACGAGACAATGGATGACTTACCAAATGACATAAAGCCTTTCGTAAAAAAAATATCTATAGTGTCAAGTATGATGGGTGTAGTTTCGCTTCTTATTTTGCTTGCTGCCGTTGCTTTGCGTATGGGAATATGATATTACCAAGATATCGGGTATGCTATCTACACAATACACTTATTCAAGGTAATCTGGTTGGATAATTGATAAATCACCTAAACAAAAAATGATAACTTACAGAACAAATCACATAGTAATCTGTCTAAAAAACTACTACTACAAGATACGCTAAGCTGTTATTTATATTTTTCTATCTAATACATGTGATGATTGATTTGACAGAATATGATTTGTCTGTTATTTTAGTATATATCATAAAGACTATAATGAAGTTGATTTATAACATCATGAAAATATATGATAATATAAATCATAGGAGTAATCTAATGTATATTCGTTTCCTACTATTAAACATAATTCTCGCAAGTTTAATTGTTTTGGCTGGTTGTCATATTTTACTAACTGAACAGGAATGGAGTGAGAATTACGCTCTACTTGATGGAACTCAGTCTACAAATCCAGAAATGATTGATGGAAATTATAATACTATAGGTGAAACGAGAAGTTCTACTACTGGACCTGGTAGGCTTTACGGTTCAAGTAATGCGACAGAAGTTATTGTAACATTACCTGAGAAGAGAATGGTCCGACGTATTGTTGTACATTCGGAAAATATCAAGAAATTCGCAATCTATGCAGATAAGGGTAGAACTTTGCATTCTGAAACAGATTGGCAATTATTGGAAGAGGTAAAAATGGTTAAATCAAATCCTATTGAAATCCCATTATTACAGACATATCCAATTGACAGTATACGTTTGGTAGTTTTGGACACATTTGACGGTGCTTCACTGAACCGTAGAGCAAAAGCAGAATTTATGGCTGAAGCTGATGAATATGATAGGAATCCAGAAAATAGGAACAATCGTAACAGGAATCGACAGTTTAATATGAGGAGATATCCAGCAAAAATCAGTGAAATTGAGTTTTTTGGATACAAATCTGCTACTAAAACTACAGCCATAAAATCAGATCCAAAGCAGGATGTTGAACTTGATGAAATATTGGAATAATTCCGTCTATCTGTTATCGCAAGAACTTTTCCAAGATACTATGAACGCTCAGGATTGGCTCGTAGATGAATGTGCCACGGCAAACTGGTCTAACCCAAGCACAGTGGTAAATGGTTCTCAATGAAGCGTAACCTACACCGTTAAACCCTTGTAATAGGCGTGTACATATAATGGATCACCACTACATTCCACACTAAAGTGACAAGGTCTTGTGATGAAGTGATTATAACGGTGATACCCCATCGCTGATCTATGAACCAATTGTAATTATTCCGATGGGTCATAAGGTTTGCCTAATGCAAGTGGTGCCTCAGCGCGTCCGACGAAACCTGCCAATACTGCTAAACATAGGACAAATGGTAACATCAAAAACCATTGATATTGAATTCCTAATCCAGTTGCTTGAAACCGATTGTCCAATGCAAAACCAAGACCGAAAAGCAATGCTGCCCCAAAGACTTTTGTCGGATGCCATTTTCCAAAAATAACGATTGCAAGTGCAATAAAACCACGACCTGCAGTCATTTCGGGTATGAAATATGGCACATCAGCAAGTGATAGATATCCTCCTCCTAGACCTGCCATAGTTCCCGCAAACAAAATACACAAGGTACGTAGGAGTGAGACATTTGATCCGACTGTTGCAATTGCTTTAGGATGTTCACCACATGCGCGTATTCTTAAACCTTGTTGTGTATGGTAAAGGAAGAAATATATACAAGGTACAAGTATCACTGCCAGAAAGACGATTATATTATGTGAAAATAGTGCCTGACCGAGTAATGGAATCTGAGAGAGAATTGGTATATCGAATTCTTTGAAATTGGTGACACTTTGTGGACTACCAGTTTCCCCGAACAATCGTCTGTATATCACCTCTGTTAAACCCAATGCAAATAGTGTGATAGCAGTTCCGATGACAACTTGGTCACCCCGTAAATTGATTGCAAAATAGGCAAATATTGCTGCTGTTGCAAGACCACTAATACCTGCAAACAACAGTCCAATCCAAGGTGCGACAAATGGTAATCCTGATGCATAAAATGATCCCATCATTCCAAACAAAGCACCAATTAGCATCATACCTTCAATGCCGATATTAATAATACCTGCCCGTTGTGAAACAACCTCTCCCAAGGCAGCGATTAATAATGGTGTTGCTCCACGTATCGTGGCTGCGATAATATCTTCAAGAAACTCAACAAAGTTCACTTTTTATATAATTCCAATATGATGTTAAACCGTAATTAATTTGTTTGATGGTGTTTTTGTAACAATGACAACGAGCCAAAACCGATTACAAAAAGCAGTATGGTTGCTTGCATCATCCAAGTCACTTGTTTGGATATTCCTACCTCTGCTTCCATGGCAAATGCTCCCTTTGAAAGTGCCCCAAATAACAGCGCAGTAGCAATTGTCAACAATGGGTGCAACTTTGCTAATAGGGCAACTGCGATTGCCGTGTAACCATATCCTGGAGAAAAATTTTCTGTAAGTCGAGGAGTGAGAGCCATCAATTCGATTGCCCCACCGAGTGCGGCGAGTGCTCCGCTAAGGATAAAGACTCGGATTGTATTGTATGCGACAGAAAAACCTGCTGCTTTTGCAGCATCTGCTCCTTCACCGACAGCACGGAGTTGATAACCAAAGGTAGTCCGAAATAAGACAAAAGTCAAGATGATAGCCAATACCACCGCGATACCGATTCCAGGATGCACTCTGTGAGATTCAAATAGTCTCGGAAGCGTAACCCATTGTGCAATAGGATCGCTTTGTGGTCCAGTTCTTGATGCTTCTTGAAGCGGTCCTCCATCTATCATTAGACTAACAAAGTGAATAGCAATATAGTTTAACATGATTGTGCTGATAACTTCATTCACGCCTCGTGCCACTTTTAGTACTGCTGGAATAATTCCCCATAATCCTCCCGCGAGAACAGCGAGTAAAAGACAAATTGGTATGGAAATCCAAGTAGACTGTGGCAGTAAAGTTGCTATTTTTGTGCCAAAAAAGGTCGCTACCAGAGCACCCATCAAAAACTGTCCTTCAGCACCTATATTCCAAATGCCACATCGAAATGCAATTGCAACTGATAGTCCTGTCATTAAATATGGAGTGCTTTTTACCAAAGTTTCTCCAATAGCTCTTGGAGAACCGAATGACCCTTCAAAAGCGGCTACATAAGCTTGAAAAGGGTTGTAACCGCATAATAATATGATGATTCCATTTACGAAAAACGCTCCACATAAAATGAGTGAGGGGGTCACGATCCATTGAAAAAATCGTGGAGATTTTTCCATTATACTAAGATAATAGTGTTTTGCTTTAAGGTATGAATCAGGAAAATTAGGCATTCGTATCTGTTTCTCCAGTCATCAATAGTCCCAATGCTGCAATATCGTCTCGGTGTGAAGTAGCTTCAAGTAGTTTTCCTCTGGACATAACATATAGTCGATCACTCATCTTGAGTACTTCATCCAATTCCGTTGAAATCAAGAGAACAGATTTGTTTTTTTTCCGTTGAGTGAGCATATTTTTGTGTACATATTGTGCAGCACTAATGTCTAATCCGCGTGTAGGATTCACTGCAACGAGTAGATCCGGTTGTGGAGAGATTTCTCTTGCCAGTACTATTTTTTGCTGATTTCCACCGGATAAAGCAGCTGCAGGAATACTTGCATTTGGAGGACGTATGTCGTAATTATCAATCAATTTCTTAGCAGTTTTGAACTTTGATGTCTGATCAATCACGGTCCATTTTGAGATATTATCTAAATGTGGTACATTCAAAAGGAGATTCTCTGCGATTGAGAAGGATGTGATAATGCCCATTGTGCGTCTATCTTCCGGTATGTATCCGACACTACATTGTCGTATATTTCTTGTGCCGATTGGTTGATTACCTAATATCTCTACCTTTCCCGATAGGATTGGTCGCAATCCCATTATAGCTTCAGCCAATTCACGTTGTCCATTTCCATCAACCCCTGCAATTCCAACAATTTCACCACGAAATGTTTTCAAATTGAGATCTTTTACAGTAATTTCGTCTCTGTTCCCTCGTATTGTTAGGTTAGATATATTAAGTACAATGTCATTTGTAATTATGTTCTGATTACGTTCAATTTCTGTTACTTCTTCTCCGATCATCTCTCTTGCAAGTTCACGCGTTGAGAGTTCACCAGTAATACCGTTGTAGACTTTCTTTCCATGTCTTAATACCGTAATCCTATCACTGATTTCTAATACTTCTTTCATTTTATGACTGATAAATAGAATGGATCTATTATCATCTTTTAGTTTACGTAAAATATTAAAAAAGCCAGTGACCTCATGTGGACTCAGAACTGCTGTCGGTTCATCAAGGATCAGAATACGTGCATCCACTGCAAGAGCTTTCAGTATTTCAACCCGTTGTTTTAATCCTACAGATAGAGAACGGACAAGTGCGGTTGGGTCGACAGTTAAACCGTATTGCTGGGAAAGGGACTCGGTAATCTGGATTGCTTCGTCTGTTTTATAGCGAAACTTGCTCAGTTTCGGTTTGTTGCTGTTTCCTTTATGAGAAGGATTAATTTCACCACGAGGATGTGTCTTACCGACCCTTGAACTGAATTTCGCGACGGTTAAGGCTATATTTTCAGCAACGGTAAGGTTTTCTACAAGCATAAAGTGTTGATGCACCATACCAACACCATTTGCTATCGCATCGCGCGGGGATCTAAATTGTTTTTGAATTCCAGATATATGGATACTCCCATCGGTAGGTTGGTAGAGACCGTAGATGAGATTCATTAGGGTGGATTTTCCCGCGCCATTTTCCCCTAAAATGGCATGGATTTCACCAGCATGTAGTTCAAAATTGACATTGTCAACTGCTATAAGATTACCGAATCTTTTGGTAATATTTTTAAGTTCAAGTATACTTTCTGTATCCATCTATACCTTACACCAGTCATTGGACCTTTGTGCTGTTAATTCACCATCGTAAGCAACATATCTGAGTGAAATCTTCCATGATCCATTTTCTTGCGTGGAAACAGGACCAGTCTGTGTAGGGTTATATAGAGCCATACCGTAATCCCGAATAAACCACGGACCACGAATTCCATCTTCAAGTATTGTCATAAAAACTCCATAATGCCCATGCCCAGTTAATTGGTTTTGGTATGCCACAAAATCGGAGAAATTATCGTCTATTGCATCTACTTTTCCTCTACGATTGTTGTCCCCAATAACAATTCCACCCATGACTGGCAATAGTCTTGGTTCTACACGCATACCGATGCTTCCGTACTTTGTTTGTGGATATTCAACGGTTCCATAACATGCAATTTTCTCGCTTGTCATATCGCAAACTGTGGCATCAGCAAGCGTGTATAGATTTACAGTACGAATTTCGTTAAGTAATGGTTCTTCTTCATCATCACGCCAAATTACATTCTGTACAAACTTTATTCCATCTGTATGCGTAGTGATTTCGATCTCTTTCTGTGTTTCCATACGACCTAATTTCTCAAAGAGTCTATCTGTAAAGGATCGGCGTGGTGGTGCACCCCAAAACCAGGCTTCACGGTCTCCAACATGTATTGGAGCTTGTCCCACAAAAATCCCGTTATGGAACGGATGATCAAAAGCGAATTCTTGTATCACTGTATGTCCAGCAGGCGTATAGAATGGAAAGACAAAGGGACGATAGAAATTAGTTCCAATACCACCAAGACAACGATTTGTATCGGTATCAACAACTAAATGCGTTCTTGAATTAACTATTACTTCATAATTACTCATTATTTCACCAAATATAGATATTTATGTAATCTTATCAATTTTCTCAATTATAACCGACTATATTGTAAAAGTATATTGTATCAATCCAGAGATGTCAACTTCAAATTTATGTATATAGGTTCATGATTATTTATTACAGATTTTAAAATTACTTGATAGTTTTAACTCGTAGATCGGGTATAGAGAAGCGAAACATAGATCTATCAGTTTAGTTTTACCTTGTCTATCAGTATGTGTTTAAATTGTGACGTTTTGCACGTCATAAGTGACGTTAAGAATTCAGTCAGGACAAGGAAAGTGACGCGAATTTCACATTTTTTTTTGCTCCTTTTTGGTCTTTTTCTTGTCTTGACCTACCTTCGTAATTTGTAAGACATGGAACCATGAAACTCAGAAAACTTGGTATGGAATGTCCATATACAGCTATACAGACTGGTTGGTTCATAGTCTGTAGATTGGAGTAAGAAAAATCACCTACTGCATATAAGTTTTCATTAGGTTTCCAATGTCGGAGGTGGCTACGTTTGCTCAGGCTTACGAATCTGGTTACGTTAGGTTTGTATGCAATTGTTACGTTTTTCATAGTGATAGTATTATAACACGGGATTGGACCTGATGGAAGGTTATCTAGGGTTTGGAACAATATGTTTCATGTATGTTTCACATAGTTTTCGGTTTTCAGTGGTCAGTTTTTTGTCTGAACCAGGATTTACAAGATTATATGATTTTCAGGATAAGATGCCGCTCCTACAACTCAAAATGTCCTGTTAATTCTAAAGTTCACTATAAATAGCCATGACTACACAACATTTGCGTTGACAAATCTATCAACAATTTGTTACAATTATTGATTGAGATAATACAACAAATACAACAAATCAAAATACATAACCTTGAGGTAAAAGAAACCATGTATAAACTTGTTTCGGTTATTGTGGCAATCCAATTTATCTTTATCTCTTTGGGTTTTGCCCAAGAGAGCTGAGGTGCTTGAAGTAACCCAACCATCCCACAAGGTGGTGGAAGTGAAGTTAGTTTAACTTCAGAGCAAAATAAATTTCAGTTATTGTTTGGCACCCGAGGATTCAATGCGCAAGGTAGACACCATGAGAGAAAAGGAATATCTCTTGATGGAGAAGTCATACAGGTATCGCAACACAGGCATGAAGTAGAGTTGAACGTTGTTCGGTTTGATTTCGGATTAAAATATCAACTCAGTCAAGAGTTACGCTTAGAAGTGACTCAACCTTACGAGATAAGAAGTCAAGTAGCAAAGATTCCAGATATAGAATCGTTTGAGGATCCTGATGAGCGCGCTATGATATTGCGGAATCAGGATATCCATCATCGGAATGCGACCTATAGGGGAATATCAGATACAGATCTTTTGTTAGGTTATTCTATGCATGGACTCGTTGGACAGAACGATATGCTCACTGCGAAATTCGGGACTACGATTCCAACTGGTAAAACCGAAGATGATCCGTGGATTCTTGGTGATATGGGGAAGGAACATTTACATATCCAATTTGGTACTGGCACATTCAATCCGATTGGTGATCTTCGGTACAGTTTTCCTGTCTATGGAGGATTGAGGGCAAATGCAAGTATTCGCGGTAAGTTTCCATTCTATGAAAATAGTAAATCATATCGTGGATCTTGGGATGTAACTTATACAGGTGGGTTGAATTATCGCTTGACCAATTGGCTTTCACTTCAGACAAGTTATTTGGGTCTCTATCAATCTTATGCCTATTGGGCAGGAGAGAAGGACATCAATACGGGATTACGTTTTAGTATGGTATCGTTTGGAACCACTTATGCCACTCCGTATAATGTGCCACTTACAGTGATGTTGATGTTGCCGTTACAACAGGAAACACTTTATGATAAAGACAGTGATGCCTTTGAATTGAGTGCGTTGGTATCTGTAACAGCATTATACTCCTTTTAAAATCCATTCTGGCTATGTTTTTGCATCATAATTGGTTAGCTTAATTTCGTTATTCTACATTAAAAAACACAGCCGTCACACATAGAAATAAAAGAGTGTGACGGCTATAATTTATTAATATCTCTTCATTAGAATCGGTCTGTCTTTACAGATGCCCATTGTGTTGTCAATTTTTGTTTTGCATCAACCGAGAAAGGTTCATCACGTGTCAGATCGTCTTCCGGTTCACCTTCAAAGAAACGGAAGTTATCAATCCAAAAATCAATATCAGATTCAGCAATTGCAATAGACACCCACATAAGTCTGTTCACAGTTTGTGAGGCAGTAAATGTGAGAGAATATTCTTCCCATTCAGGACCTTTTATAGTGAAGTCTCCTCCTTGAAGGAAGTCCCATGGATCCTGTTGTATTTGAACATTAAACTGTGCTGGTCTGGCTTTTTCAGAACGTGCCCAAAAGATGATCGTATATTTCTTATCCGCTCTCATAGATACATCTTTTTGTTTAATCTTGGCATGCCATCCTGTTCCAGTTGCTATATGACCAACGATCTTGAGTGATTGGTTTCCATGTTGTGGATTATCCTTATCAATTTCCATTGTATATAACCCACCACGATCACAACAAGCACCATCTTCTAATTCCCATGCTGCCAAACCATCTTCAAAGCTATGGTTTTCAAGTAATAATTCGCCTATTTCCCATTTTCCTAATTCCTGTGGAGTACGGGCAAAAGTATTAAACACTGCCATAACAGTTATAAGGAAAATGGCTATAAAAATAATCCTATTCATGTAAATTACTCCTTTGTACGTCTTATTGTATGTACCTTTTTGATTAGTTATCATTCCGCATTAGAGATTCAATCTCAGATAGTATTTCCAACACCGCTGCTTGGTCAACTTGTTCTGCTATACCGTTATAACCTGCAGTGTTTATCATCTCTACGAGGTTTTCTCCAAGCTGTTCAATCGTCCATGCAATTGAATCCGGTACTTCTGTTTTATCAAGGTTTCGATGATCATTCTTTCCAGAAGGATCGTAATGATAGTGCGGGTTTTTTCTAAAGCAGTCGAAACGTAGTAACTGGATGTTTTTGCCATCAGTTTCTCCGAAAACGCGCACGGATGGACCACCATCCTCACCGAAATTACGGTTGTCTACGTGGAATTCAACCCCGCCAACGTGGAATACTTTCTCTTCCATTATTTACTCCAATGATATTATAGATTTAGGTAATTATACACACAATCTTTAGTACATGTCAACTGCAAATAGGATGCATAGGGATGCGAAAGATGTATTGACTAAATCGGGCATTCTAAGTCCGATTATCTTCTTGTAGGGGCGACCCGGGGAACGCCTACAAAAGAAAACCTATAATAATAGATAGAAAGAACTTAGAAATTAATCTTTGAATAGGACTATAACAGGTTTTTTTCAAATTCAGTTGATATTAAGCGAAATGTGTGTTATAATGTGTTAAGAATTATAATATACATATTACTATAACAGACATTGAACAAGCAAGTTGTTACTAACCTTGTTTGAATATACTCTTATGAGTCCTTTTCTATGGATGCGTGTCATATACTACAGCATCAAAACAAATCCATATATTTTTTATAGAAAACGAGGCGATTGGTCGTGAACAAAAACACAAAAAACATGCTCGTGTGGTTTATTTTAGGATTGGTCGTTGTAGTTGCTATTTACCAAATTATGAATAGAAGCGACCATGTCTACGAGATGGCAACATCCGATTTCCATTACTACATAACATTGGAATCAAGTCCTTTTGAAGGATACCTACTTATTGATGATGAGTCGGTTGAAGGTAAGTTTCTTGATGGTTACGTGCCAAGAATAAAGGAAGAACAGACATCTGAAAATGTGATGTTCCCAGAAACATGGAGTGGTGAATTTAAAACCCGTCGGGACACAAGTGAAGATTATGATTTGCTGGATAAATTGGATAAAGGAAGCATACGCTATAGAATAAAACCGAGATCAAATTTTCCTGACTGGCTACTTGTTTTCGGAACAACAGTTGTCCCCTTATTAATTTTTTTGGGATTGATGATTTTCCTTTCTCGACAGATGCAAGGGAGTGGAAACCGTGCCCTTTCTTTCGGAAAAAGTAAGGCAAAACTTCATACCGAAACCGAAAAACCTGTCACCTTTGAAGATGTCGCAGGAGCTGATGAAGCAAAAGAAGCACTTGAAGAAGTTATCCATTTTCTTAAAGCCCCTAAAAAATATGAACGTCTCGGTGGCACAATACCTAAAGGGGTATTGTTAGTCGGTCCTCCTGGAACTGGGAAAACGATGTTGGCAAAAGCTGTCGCAGGTGAAGCAGATGTCCCATTTTTTAGTATCAGTGGTTCCGATTTTGTTGAGATGTTTGTTGGTGTCGGTGCTTCAAGAGTCCGAGACCTATTTGAAACAGGTAAGAAGAATGCTCCTTGCATTATTTTTATTGATGAACTTGATGCCGTTGGACGACATCGGGGAGCGGGTATCGGTGGTGGTCACGACGAGAGAGAACAGACCCTAAATGCCCTGCTTGTTCAGATGCAAGGATTTGAGGAATCCGAAACTGTAATTATGATTGCAGCGACAAACCGTCCGGATGTTTTGGATCCAGCACTGTTACGACCCGGAAGATTTGATCGTCAGGTCATAGTTGATTTACCAGATGTACGGGGTAGAAAAGCTATTCTTGGTGTCCATACAAAAGAACCTTTTAAAATGGGCGACGATGTCAACTTAGAAATATTAGCGAAAGCGACGCCAGGCTTTTCGGGTGCTGACCTGAAAAATATGGCAAACGAAGCCGCACTGCTCGCAGCAAGGGAAGACAAAGAACATATCGATATGGCATGCTTTGATGAAGCAAAAGATCGTGTCATGATGGGACCTGAACGTAGAAGTCTTGTCATTAGTGATGAAGAAAGGCGCGTTACTGCTTATCATGAGGCTGGACATGCACTTATATCGCACTTTGTCCCCGAAAGTGATCCAAACTATAAATGTACAATTGTTCCGAGAGGTAGAGCACTCGGAGTAACCGCACTTCTCCCAACTGAAGAACGTCATAATCCAAATAGAAAAAAACTCATTGCAGATATCATCGTATTTTTGGGTGGACGTGTCGCAGAAGAGATTATATTTAGTGAACAGACGACTGGGGCACAAAGTGATTTTGAACGAGCAACACGTCTTGCACGCCTTATGGTCACACAATGGGGCATGAGTCCATTAGGACCGTTGACATACGGTAGAAGAGACGAACAGGTTTTCCTCGGTAAAGAATTGGCTGTACACCAAGACTACAGTGAAGAGACTGCTATCGCAATTGATAAAGCAGTCAATGACATTGTGATGGAATGTTACGAAAAGGCAAAAGATATAATTGAGACTAACCTTGATGGTTTGAAAATGCTTGCAGATGCCTTGTTAGAACATGAAACACTTATAACCGATGAAATTGAAGCTATTCTCGGTCCCCGACCACAGTTGCCTGCGAAATCCCTTACATGAACTGTAGAGGTAAACAACTCAATTATGGTGAATACACCCATATCATGGGAGTATTGAATGTCACTCCCGATTCATTTTCGGATGGAGGAGCATACGTAAACCTTGAAACTGCTGTTTCACATGCGAAAACCATGGTAGCATACGGTGCCACTATTATAGACATAGGTGGAGAGTCCTCTCGCCCCGGAGCAGAACCCGTTCCAGCAAAGATAGAATTAGATCGTGTATTACCAGTTATTGACGCACTCGTTTCAGAACATTTGGATACAGTAATCTCCATTGATACAGTAAAAGCAGTCGTTGCGCAACAAGCACTTGAAGCAGGGGCACATATTATCAATGATATTACCGCATTGCGAGGAGATGCTGCGATGGCACATGTTGCAGCAGAAATGGAAGCAGGTGTAATTTTGATGCACATGAAGGGAACACCTCGTACCATGCAACATAAACCACAGTATCAAGACGTTGTAAAAGAAATATATGCAGAATTAGAGAATTGGATTAGCAGCGCGGAACACAAAGGTATTGACTCGGATAGAATAATTATTGACCCTGGAATTGGATTTGGTAAAACTATAGAACAGAATCTTCACATTTTAAAACACCTTGACGAATTCAAACGTCTAAACAAGCCTTTATTAATTGGCACATCACGTAAATCCTTTATAGGCAGTTTGTTAGATCTACCTGTAACAGAACGGGTTGAAGGCACTCTGTCAACAGTATGCTGGTCAATCACACATGGCGTTGATATTGTCCGTGTTCATGATGTAAAATCCACTTCTCGCGCAGCACGTATAACAGATGCTTTATATCGCTAAAGGGAACTGACTTACAAAATTCGATGCACCAACAGAAGATACAAGGGATCGGTATAGACATTATTGAGATAGACCGTATTAGACAACTTTCTCAACGCTGGGGAAGTAAGTTTGAACAGCGCGTCTATACACAACAAGAACTAAAATATTGTGGAAAAACAGCAACACGTTACGGGAGACTTGCCGCACGGTTCGCTGCGAAGGAAGCAACACTGAAAGCACTTGGCACTGGTTTAACGGTTGGAATGTATTGGCAGGATGTAGAAATTTGTGCTGAAATTTCTGGTAAACCATCTCTCGTGCTACACGGAAAAGTTAAGCAATACGCCTCGGAACTCGGGGTGATTAGTTCCTTTGTCAGTCTTTCACATGCTGAGGATTATGCTATCGCACAAGTAACACTATGTTCCACATAGGATACTGCCACACTCCTACATAAACACAAACACAACACCCCAAATACATTTAGAATATCTATTTGATTATCACTTTCATTGAAATACAATTGCATACACTTGTCTTGGAGTAAATAAAAAATGAATAGAAAAGTGAATCATCATTTCAAATGGACTTTTCCCATTCCATGTAAAAGTATAATGTTGTTTCTTGGAATAATACATCTAATTATCTGTTTAACCATATCAACAGCCGCAGAGACACATACAACATCAGATGCAGACCGGTTTCTCAAACAATTACATGGTGCTGATCATCGTGGAATGGGAGGTAGTTTTGCTGGTGTCACTGATGGTGCCAATGCGCTCGGTAACAACCCCGCAGGAATTATTTCTACAGATGGTGATCGGTTTGTAATACACATGACCCGTTTACCACGGTCTATTGCTATTCTTTCAAAACAGAATTTTGATAAAGACTACGAGGATTTTAGTCGTTTTGAACAACAGGCTTCTGGGATTGAAACACTCAATTGGGTATTTCCAATAGGAAAGTTTGGAACGATTGGTACCGCATTATCCATAGCACATGAAGGTAGTTTTCGACGTGTAAATCATGAAGGAAAAGCTCTCAACAATTTTCCTGAAAATAATCTTGCTTTTGGTTTCGGGTACGGTATCAGTTTTTTCAGAAACACATCAGTTGGATTTGATGCAAAGTGGTTACGTTCTAAGATGACCGATACAATTGGTAAAGAACATATTGGTCGTGGTTATGCATACAATTTTGGACTTATACAACAATTTGGTAAGACTATACAAACTGGTGTTGTCATCCGAAATTTAAGCAATGGATTGTCGTTCGTAGATCCCATCATTCCAAATAAAATAAACCGTGAAGTTATTGCCGGTTTTGCATATCAACGGGATTTTTCAAAAACTATGATACGTCTCGGTTTGGATGTGCATCCACCATTTACCGATGGAATCCAGACAAACTTTGGTATTGAAATATGGTACAACAAACGTATAGGTGGTAGAATCGGGTACCTCAGGGATACCGAAAAACGTTATGCTTCCGTTTATCTATTGGAAGATACGGATTTTGAAATGGAAGAACGAATTTGGAAAGCGGAAGGTCTCTGTTTAGGAATGGGTGTACAGTTTGGAAACATTACATTTAATGCTGCCTACACACCACAGTTTACCCCAACTGTGGATGTAGATGAACGAATACACATTGTTCAGGGCACTTCAGTCTACACTTTTTCAATTGGACAAGAATTTTAGACGTTTAGGATGTATTGATATTGATATTGATTCTTGAACGTATATTAAAATAACGAACTCAATTGATGACATATAGGTCATTTACAAGTATAGTATAGAATCACGTCAGATATTAACGTAAATTATGTCAGGAGAATACCAGACCATAAGTGGAATCGCGTCTGCTAAACATGTAGTGAAGAAATCTCGGTTTTATGGCGAGGCAACTGCAATACAAAACCGTGACGAGGCTAAAACCTTTGTAGCTGATATAGAAGGTCGTATACGTCAAGCAACCCATTACTGTTATGCTTATAGTCTCGGTCAAGGTGATGCTAAAATGGAATATGTTACTGATGCGGGTGAACCGAAAAATTCCGCTGGTCCTCCCATTCTTGCTGCGATTCACGCAACTGGATTATCGAATACAATTATTGTTGTCGCAAGATATTATGGGGGAATAAACCTTGGAATCGGTGGTCTGATTCGAGCTTATGGCTCATGTGCACGATTAAGTCTCGAAAACGCTAACATCGTAAATCTGAATTACTATCAAGACTTAAATATAAAGACATCTTATAATCACATAGGAACAGTTGTCACCTTATGTAAACGTTTAGGTGGTCAAATAATTAACATCGAATATGACCCTAATCCGAATATCGCTATTCGGATTAAACAAACAGAATTAGAAACTTTTCAAGAACGAATTCAAAACATTGGAACTACATCAACAAGTTTAAAGTGAGTTTATAATTTTCGGAGGAATACACTTTGAGCACAGTGAAATATACAACTACACATGAATGGATTGAAGTTGATGACACAGAAGGAACTATTGGGATAACAGAACGCGCACAACACATATACGGAGAGATTATCTATATAGACATCTCTCCTGAACAAGAATGTGAACAGGGTGAAATTATTGGTAGGATAGAAACCGAAACCGGTGGAAACTTTTACCTGTATGCCCCAGTTGCTGGTGAAATATACGAAGTAAACCCAGCCTTAGAGGACAGTATAGAAGTCGTTAATAGTATACCTGAAGGAGACGGTTGGATCTGCAAGATATATATAGATAATCCAAACGAGCTTGGGTCGTTATTGACACTTGAGGACTATGAAGATTACGAGGAAGATGAACTTGATGAAGGAGAGTATTTACCTGAAACCGACTTTTATGAAGATATAGATGATTATTGATCACTATTGGAGGTAATAAAAATTCGTCGTAAAAGACGAAGTTTAGGAACAGGAATTACTGCTTCTACATTATAACCCAAATCATTTAGCGGTTGACTTAGGTCTCTGATATCTATATAACCGGCTTTCGGGGCACAGGTTCTTAGATTGGAAAGTATCTCTGTTGTTGCGACAGTATCTTTAACAAGACTAATACCGTAGGGTAAATCTGTAGCAACAGCATCGAATCTTCCGCTAATTTCTCTGGCATCTTTTAATTCAACATCCGCCTTTAACTTGTAATGCTGTAAGTTCTTTGTTGTAGCACCAATCATGCGTGGATTGTTATCATAACCGGTTGCACAAATTCCATAATGAGCAGCCGACATCACAATCGTACCGGTGCCACAACAAGGGTCAAGTAGGTGTTCACCGGGAGAAGCAACAAGATTGACCAATGCAAGTGCTAACCTTGACGGAAGTGAACTTGATGTTACATAGGGTCGTTGATTGAAGGCGTTCCATATTCCATCGGATTCTGACAGTAGACGACCAAACCATATTTTTTCGGAGGTAATAATTGTCATAAAAACAACCCGCGGAGAGGACAAATTCGGTTTACCACCGATAACACTTCCGATCTGCCGTGCCAACACCATTGAGTCAAGACTTAAACTTCTCGGTTTTTTTACAACTGATACCCGGAAGCCATCCGCATATAACTCCGCTGAACGGATGTTTGCACAGAGTTCTTTGACACTTGCGGCTTCAAAAAGTATTTCGGTACAACTTTTTAGGTAAGCACCACGACGAGTATCAACGCATGTATTGGAAATCGTAATTCCGTGTTCATCTGGGGCAGAACCCGTCAATGCTATAGATTCTGCTGAGGCAAGTTCGTTTAGTTGAAATGGAATTGCAACAAGGTATATATATTGTTGTGTCATCTGCTTAATCTAAAGAAATAAATGGAAGGTGCGGTTCCATAACTACAAGATGTGTTGCTATATACTATAAGATTCACTATAATACCACATACAAACGGAAAAGACAATGTATGAAAGGATACAGGAATGTCAGAAACAGAGAAAATTAGGATCGGACACAGTCCAGATTCAGATGATGCGTTCATGTTCTATGCACTCGCTAAAGATGTAATTAAGACTGAACCTTATGAAATAGTCCATGTTATAGAAGACATTGAATCTCTAAATAAAAGGGCATTGAATGCAGAACTTGAAGTAACTGCAATTTCAGTTCACGCATACGCCTATGTTGCAAAAGATTACGCACTTATGCCTTGCGGGGCAAGCATTGGGGATAATTACGGACCTCTCGTCGTATCTAAAGAACCAATAGATGACATAACGGGTAAACGTATCGCAATTCCCGGTGAAATGACTACCGCATACCTAACTATGAAGCTTTACAACGCAGACGTTGAAACAGAAACATACCAATTTGATCAGATAATTGAGGCAGTGCAGAACGGTAAAGTTGATGCAGGACTCATCATCCACGAAGGACAACTCACTTATGCGCATGAAGGACTTCACAAAATCATTGATTTAGGAGAATGGTGGTATGAAGTTACTGGATTGCCATTGCCTCTCGGAGCAAATGTAATAAGACGAAACCTTGGTACTGAGAAAATACGGGATATTACATCACTACTCAAACAGAGTATACAGTATTCACTTGACCACCGTGAACTTGGTCTTGAATATGCAATGACTTACGCACGCGATATGGAAACGGACCTTGCTGACAAATTCGTTGGGATGTATGTGAATGACTATACGTTAGATTATGGAGATAACGGAAGAACGGCAGTACAGGAACTGCTCAATCGGGGACATGAAGCGGGAGTAATCGCACATAAAGTAGATGCTGATTTTGTCGATATTTAAAAGGCAAGTTTTATTCGGACGAAATGAATCAATTCAACACACTAAGGTCCTGCTATGGACACCAAACGCCGTAGATGTTTTCAGTTAGAAGACCAAGAAGGGAATATACTTGCATCAGGTATTATCTATGATGAGGGTAATGTGCAGGTATTGTGGCGAGTAGATTGCGGTTACACAGCAGAACAGTATTCATCTCTCAATCCTATTTTAGATCTTATGCCAGGGATCGTGCTACTTCGCTTAACTGACACAGATACTAACGAAGCCTGCGATCAGCCAACTTGATTATTTCACCATTTTCTTGTGCAATATACATATAACCGAGACCATCTAATGTCACGCCTTCCTGATCATCCCCAGGCAAGAGATAATGATGGGTTAAATTACCATCACGTTTGAGTTCAACCAGTAGGTTTGTTGTATCACTAATCAACACCAGAGAATCGCTTTGAGTATCATAGGCAAGTCCAGATATATCTATGAAATTCATCTTATGGTAACGGACAATAGTTCCTTCCGCTTTTTCTGCAACTGAACTGTTTAAGGGCACCTCCACCTCACATACTATAGAAGGCTCATCATTTGGTTTGAGACTAAAAGTTTGATTACCTATCCAGAAAGTCCCACCCTCCACATGTAAAGGGTCTGGAACAAATGCAATCGCTTCCACTCCCATTCCACCCTTTTCCAATAGTGTTTTCCCATCAAATGTACGGTTGATTTTAAACTCTCTACTTATAATGAGTGTTTCAGGACTAATTTCCAAAATCGTTTCATCACCCTCAACAACAGCATATAGCCAACCTGTTACAGGATTAGTCGTAATACCCTCAAGGTCCCGACCTTGGAGATCCTTATTTTTTATACTCACACCGTCTGAGGTGATTTCATGCAGAATTCCTCCGTCATCTACAACAAACAGAGTTTTTCTCAATGGGTGATAAGTTATACCGGAAGGTTCAGCAATAGACGCTTTGCTAATATTCCCTATCCAAGTATAAGGTAGTTCAATTGGTCTTAATGCTGCCCTCTTATCACGCTCTGACTCCTCCATTCTCATAAGAAAATAGAATATTAATGCGCTTATTGCCAAAAAACTTAATAAGACTATTGTCTTGTAATATCGCACTGTACATCCTCAGACTTATCTTAGAAGATCTGTCAAAATTGATGTCTCGTATTCAATCGTGTTAAGATGTCATTTCAATAACAGACATCTGCTGCTCATAGAAAACTAACATATTATTATTGACTTGTCAAGTGCAAAATTTCCTTCCCAACCCCAACAATACGTGTTATTATACTACCACTATGAAAAATAAAAAACCCATAGGTGTCAACTGACAGGGTTATTTATAGTGAAATTTAGAATTAATGGGACATATTGAGATGTCCGAGGGAACTCCGATTCCCGACTACCAGTCAACCCACCAAAAACCCTCTTCTCTTATCCCGGGAAATGCCTTAATGGCATTCATACCCGCCGAATACCATACGGGGAATGCCTTAATGGCATTCATACCGTTGATTTGGCGTATTCGGCGTTGATTTGGGGGAACGCCAACAGGCGTTCATACCGTTGATTTCTTGATTTGTAAATCCTATAATCCCGGGGAATGCCTTAATGGCATTCATACCGTTGATTTGGTAAATCCTGGTTCAGACAATTACCTCTTACTTCTGTATCTTCTGCGACTTCTGTGATCCAGACAAAACCCTCTTCTCTTATCCTGCTAATCCTGAAATCCTGAAAATCCTGGTTCAGACATTTCCCTCTTCCTTCAGTGTCTTCTGCGTCCTCTGCGCCTTCTGTGATTCTGACAATCCCGCAATTCTGACAAATCCCTCTTTTCTTATCCCGGGGAATGCCTTAATGGCATTCATACCGTTGATTTGTAAATCCTATAATCCTGAAAATCCTGGTTCAGACAAATCCCCTCTTCCTTCAGTGTCTTCTGCGTCCTCTGTGCCTTCAGCGATTCAGACAAAAACATACAACCCACCAAAAACCCTCTTATCCTGTAAATCCTATAATCCCGGGGAATGCCTTAATGGCATTCATACCGTTGATTTCTTGATTTGGTAAATCCTGGTTCAGACAAATCCCCTCTTCCTTCTGCGTCCTCTGTGCCTTCAGCGATTCAGACAATCCCGCAATTCTGACAACTAAAAACTGAAAAATAAACTAAAAACCGAAACATACATGAAACATATTGTTCCGACCCCAACCTACCCCTTCCAACCCACCCAACCACGTGTTATAGTACTACCACTATGAAAAAACAAACCAACAAACCCAACATCACCGTATTCGTAGGTCGGAGCGAGCGTAGCGACCTCCGACATCTTACATTCTGTAGAAGCGACCTCCGACAAAAAGCCAAAAAAGTTACCAAAATTATTTTTTTTCAACCACAAAAAACCGATGAAAACAACCCTCAAAACCAGACGGAAACTAACATTAGACCAATTCTACCAAAAGTTACCGTTATGTCAAAAAAAGTTACCATACGGTAACCTTTTAAGGAGGAATATTCCGATGAAATTCAATGACATACACAAACAATTCGCCGTCAAACCCTTCGCAAAAATGATGACACGATCAGAAACCCAAGGTAGGTCAAGACAAGTAAAAAGACCAAAAAGGAGCAAAAAAAAAAGCGAAATTCGCGTCACATTCCTTATCCTGACTGGATTCTTAACGTCACAGTGACGTGCAAAAAGTCACAATTTATAGCACATTCTGATAAACAATGTAACGCTAAATTAACAGACATAGATTTCGCTTCTCTATACGACCTACAAGAGACAATATTGATTTGTGATAATTATCAGAAAAACCGAAAACAAAAAATCTTGTAACTATACCATTTTCCTTGACAATACCTTAAATCAATGATATAATAGACATTATATAAGTTTAATCGAAATGTTTGTCATAACACCAAGGTCTGAAGTTTAGACGAAAGTTATGTAATCCACAACAGATTTTCATGACTAAATCGCTGAACCCTTGTTTCCAATTACGCAA